>OGIQ01000036.1_pt1 | contig 78410 bp, 81 predicted proteins | sample 1571811 | NCBI WGS metagenome assembly OGIQ01 (sample SAMEA2582103, study PRJEB24529) | metagenome | biome: Human gut stool | place: China | collected 2011
CGGCGTTAGCCTGTTTGTTTGTACGTACTTTGTTACTTAAGTCCTTAGTAAGGTAGTTATTTAGTAGTGTCTGATTTTCCTGTGTATGATTTTCGTACATAGGTGAATCCTGTGTATGATTTTCAGACATAGGTGTTTGATTTTCGAACTTAGGTGCTGGGCTGTCAGTTAAAACCCAAACAGAACCACTTAGTTTGCCGCCAACTCTTTCACGCTTTCGCGTTAAATATCTAAGCTTCTCAAGCTCTGCTAATCCTGTGCGCAATGAATTTCGTCCATCCGGAGCGTGCTTGGAGACCTCTATTTCGTAAAAGCTCCAATCATCAGGCATTGACCAAAGGTAAGCAAAGATGCCTCTCGCTTTCCAGCTCAGCCTATCGTCTCGAATTACATTATTGCTAACAACTGTAAATTTATTAGCGTATTTCTTGATGATTCGTGTCATTGTCATAATCCCCCTTTACACCAATCTTTCGAAGCGTCTCAGCATTAACTTTCACACCTAGATTCGTTAAACGGTACTTGTTGCAGAAAGCTATGTTGCCTATTTGATGCCATTCTTGATGATGTTCCCGGCATAATGCTGACAGCCTGGCCTTCGTGTGATCTAACTTTTCTCGATTGCGTCCCATGCCGACTTCGTCGACGTGGTTAATATCAGCATGCTGACCGCAGATCAGGCACCTGCGATACTTGATGCACTCAAATTGGAAATGCTCTTCATCACGTGGCAGTAACATGTAAGAATCGTTAAGCGGCACCGACCATTCAAAGATGAAGTCGATTACCTGATCAATCAGTTCAACCGCGTCGCTAACCGTGCTCTTCGTGTTATCAGCTAAGCTGATCTCTTTGCCGGCCGTTTTGACCGTGTACATCGTATAGAAGTACTCTTTAAGCCATTCGACCGGCTCACCGGACCAGCGGTGAATGTCACCGAGCAGCGCGAAGAACAAGCGTCGTTGTCTTGGCCTAGCCCTACGCGGGTCAGGCAGATCAAACTCAATCGGTACGCCATCAAGGTTGCCATCATTAATCGTTGCAACGCGTTCAAGATTCATTGGCACGTCTGGCTGTATAATCCAACCCAATCCCTCCCGCCAGTATGCCTTACCGCTTTGCATTAGAACGGCAATTCTTTGTCTGCTGATGCCTGACCATTAGTTGGCATTGCCGCGTTAAAATTGGTCTGGCTAGTAAAGCCGTTATTTGCACCGTACGAAGTGTTTGAGCGGTTTGTGGATCGTTGACCATTGTTCCCACTAAAGTTGCTCTGGTGTGAATCTTGGGCCGTTTCTGGACGAGTTACGCCATTAGGTTGACTACCATCTTGTAAAAGCTTCTGATAGCCTTTAACCCGTAGATACCAATTACCGTTTTGTGCTTGCTCCCAGTCAACGGTAACGGCAAGCTTACGATTAAGCATGACGCCGGCAATTTGTGGCACATTCTCAACTGCCTTACCGCTAGGAATGTCAGATGCAATCATAATCGTATTAAAGCGCCGCACTGACATTTCAAAATGCTCTGGCGTGTCGTCATTCCAAACTGCGTAATCGTAACGAATTGGCGCACCGGCATATTCACCGTCCAAGACTTCGTAATTAAATTCAACCATTGGTTTGCCGCTACTTTGGCTGTTCTTGGCTACTGCGCTGGCAACACGTACGTTGTACGTCCCCGCTTCTTTCAGCGTCTTACCAAATATATTGTTTGAATCAGTTGTAAATAAAGGCATGTCTTAGTCCTCTTCTTTCTTAATCAATTCGTTAGCTTTAATCAGCGTGCGGTCATCAATCCGATTCTTAGCGTGGTTGCCTTGCTCAGGATCTAAATCAATCAGCCGCTCGCCATTTTTGACGTAGATTCGACCTACCAGGTCGAACATTGATGTAAAGGCATTAAACGTCTTCTCGTTCATATCGGCCGCAAAACGTCCCTGCATCTTGTCCGGGCCATTGTCAATCTGGTGAGCTGTTGCGTAAACAGTCACACCAGAATCGCGTAGATACGTACCCAACTGCCGGAACCATAGCTGCAGCTTCTGGTAGTTTTGCCGATTATCCTTTGACGCCCCGTCAATGTTCTCTAGCACCATATTTTGCAGTGCGGTCACGTTATCCAGGCAGATTGCTTGATAGCGTCCTGAGCCAATTGCCCGGCTAAGCAGGTCGCCTAATTCTTGTTGCATGACTGGCATGTCGCGTTCTTCGAGCTTGAACACGTCGATTGACTCATCACCAATCAATACATTCGTTGAAAGGTCAAAACTGAATAGCAGCTTCTTACCTTCAAACTCTTTAAACAGGCTTGTCTTACCGGTCCCACCGTCACCATAGATAAAATACATATGCGGTGTAGGCGGAATCTTGCCGGCTTCATAGAATTTCATTACTTTTCTCCTGTCGTCTTAATCATCACTTTTACTTGCTGCTGAACTGTAACCGGCACTAGTTCGCCATTCTCATCAACACAACGACCATCATCAAGCACCGTCAACGTAGCCTTATACTTAGCCCAATCAAGCTTCTTAGTGGTCTTAACGAATTTATCGTCGACCAGATCAACCAGTTGTTTGTCGTCATGATCGTAGTGATTGCTAGTGCGCTTAGAAACGATCCCGTTTCGGCTCTTAAACTTGTAGTAAGGGTTCTCTTCATACTGACGCATGTAGAAATCACTAATCAGCGCTTCAACATCCGCAATCTCCGTACTACGCCGATCAGTTTCCGGCTGATACCAAGCAGCTGTATCCGCAAGCTCACGCTCGCGTTGTTCATCAGCCCGCTCTTGTTCTTCTTTCAGCTTACGAAGCCGGTACAGCTTCTTATGCAGCTCTGCTTCGTTCTGAATACGTCCATCTTGTACTTCCATTGCCTGTGCCTCTTTTCTATTTTTCTCGAAGACTATCTGTGCTTACGTTTTTGCTTTTAAATGACAATATTTCATTAACACCTGTAAGCCTTATTGAAGCTTCAGAAAATTAGATTCATACTTAATCTTGTTGTAAGCATATTGAAGACTTGCATATGCTTCGTCGTATGTTAAGTCTTCTTTTTTCATTAGCTCAACGATCTTGTTACCAGTGCTCTTGGTGGCCCCGCTAAACACAGTGCTTACTGGATTTTCGCGTTCAAACTGTTTCAAGTAAAATTCACGTGCATTATCTTCTTTTGTCATTTTCTATTCCTCCTACTTTGGCCATGAACCAAAACTAATTCCTGGCTCAAAAATCAAATCAACATTGCTGTTGATTGCCTTCAGCTTGTCCTGTTCGTTGAACAGCCAGCCGGCGTATTCTGGGTTATTATTCAGATAGCCAACCGACAATCCATCAATAATCCAATCAGTATGCAAAGTTTTTTGTTCTAAAGTTTCATTCATGCTATAATCACTCCTGTTCATTTATTTGTTTTCGGCACTACTGGCGAGTAGTGCTTTTTTTGATGCTTGAAACAGTGCTTTGTATTGCAAACAATACGATCCAGATAACCGCGAACCAGTTTGCTTTGATGAAGTGGTCAGTCATGTATAGGTAGACAAATCCTGCACTGAGAGCTGACCAGACTAACGCCCGGAGCGTTCCCATAGTCTCACCTCCCGTTCCAACTTATCGATTCGCTGACATAACAGCGAATGATCAATAACCATCACCAGCAGAATCAAACCGCCAATCACCGGCGAAAAAATGTCAAATTCCATTAGCTAACTTCATCTCCTTTCTGATTTGACAACAAGATATTAATAATCAGCTGTTCCATGTCTGGAGGTAGTTTTACTTTTTCGAGGTCATCAATACGACGCCCACTGGCATCATAGTTTTCGATAACATACTCCATTGTGCATTTCTCCTTTCTGTTACAATTAGTTCATCTCCCAACGAAAGGAGGTGACAGTATGGCTATAGCAACTCTAGTATGTTCTATTATTTCTGCGTTAATAGCAGTAATAAATGTAACTATTACAGTTTGGTCTTCTATTCTTGATATAGATATCAACCATTCCATCAGTACTAATGGCAACAATAAATTTTTGAGAATCGAAATAACAAATAACGGTGATATCTCTACTAAAATCAAAAGCTTAGTTGTTGAAAGCAGCACTGGTGTCTTAAGAACATCCTCTGATACATCTATGTTCGTTCCATTTGCTCATCCTGAAATATTAATTGGTCATCAATCTGTTAGGTACGGCTATCTAGTTACTAACAATGAAATAATTAAGAAAATCAGTATTGTTTTCTCAAAACGAACATCGTTAATAAGCCATAAAAAAGTCATTTTTTTAGATTGAAATACAGCGTAATTAGTAGACTCACTAAAGTTACTAATTGGGAAAATAGTATCCATGCCATCAAGACAATCACTTCCTTCAAACATTACTTTACGAAACTAAGTTCAAAGGTGTAAGAACTGAGAAGTAGTCTTTTACCGGCCAGCTTGCTTCTTTGCAGGCCGGTCTTTTTTAAATCCAATTTGTTTCATCTGACTGCATTGCTTTGGCTTCTGGCAGTATGTGCTTTCTAAATGCCGAAATGCTCGTAATCCTTTCTTCATATTGCATCTCCTACAGTCCTAAGTCGTCGTCCTGAATCTCCAGTGCGTTGTCCTGGAACACTTTCAGTGCTTCAGGAAAGTATCGCCAAGCTCCATCGTGATCGCGGTAGCTCATATCGGCATCACGCTTAACCCCTAGCTTGTTGGCCCATTTGCCAATAGCAATCGGTGACACGCCAATCATGTTGCCAATCTCGGTTGCTGAATACTCTCGGCGTGCACCTACCGGCAGTGCCGACATGGCTCGAATTGCTTCGTTGCGGAAGTCGGTGGCCATACGTGGCCGCTGGTAATCGTCAGCGACTTTGCCAAGCTCCAGATACAGCTTGACGTCTTGATTGCGCAGCTCGTGCGCCTTGTTGACGTTCTGCTTACGCATTTCAATCAGCCATTCTCGCTTGTACGCGAGCTTCTCATGCTCCAGGCTACTGTCAATCGCGACTGTCTTACCGTTATGCTCTGCCTCGTACTCGTTAAATAGGCTGACATACGTTGCGGTGAAAATCGTTCCTTTACGGCCGGTCAACTTGTTGGCCACAAATTCGCATCCCTGCTTAGTCAGCAGGTAGCATGGCTTAGTTCGATTTATGCTGTCAAGATAATCAGATTCGATGAAGAAATCAGATGGGCTCAATTTTGAGCTCATCTCCAAATCATTGATATAACTACGAATGTCACGCATTAGGTTCTTGTGAGTCTTGCCAATCATCTTGGCAACGTCCCGGCTGTCGATCACTTGTTGCTTGGACTCACCGACATAGCGAATCACTGTGTCAGTATTTACGTTTTGCATTGTTTACACCTCTCCTTACTCATCAATGCGTAATTTCAATGTAAAAAAAGAGAGTCCACATTGATGTGATATAGATCACACATATCTAGGACCATCTTAACTGGCATCTGCCCTGGATTGTTCTCATATCTGCTCAACGTCTGATATGAGATACCCAGTTTTTCCGCAGCTTCTTTCTGAGTCAACCCAGCATTGACCCGAGCCGCCTTCAATGTCATTGTCAACTTATCATCCCCTAGAAGCCGAATAGACTGAGTAAGGATAGAATGAGGATCCCTACTAACAGCCATAATTCGACTCTTTCTCGTGTTTCTTTTTTCATTGATTCTTACAACTTGTCAAGGTACACTAAAGCTCGGGGAGAATTAACTCCCCTTGCTTTATGTTTTTAGAGCCAAGCAATTAGATGATCGATCAGTAAGATGATAAAGGTAATGATTTCTAGCCAGAACCGAATCGTTTCACGTCGCTCAGCTTTTTGTTGGGCTCTTTTTTGTTGCCTCGACAAACCGCTATGCTCCTTTCTTGTTAAGGTCTTGATCAACCTTACGAGTATTATATTATTACTCATCAATGCGTAAGTCAATGCTTTTTTCCTTTTTTCTAGAATTTTTTTCATATTGATGCGAAATAAATGATATTATTAATGAAAAAAGGAGATGCTATTATGCCTGGTAAATCGCTGACTCCTCAAGAAATGGAATACAAGAAAATAATATCGTCTCGCTTAAACGAATTATTGCTTAAAAGCGGAAAGAAGAAATCAGACATCACAAGACAAACGGGTCTTCCTGCCAGTACTTTAACTGGATATTTTGGAGGTAAAAGATTACCGTCAGAAGAAAATGTCGTTAAGCTTGCTAGTTTCTTCAACGTAAGTGAAGACTACATCGATCCACGACTTGACCCGAATATTGCATTAAACTCTCACCGCGACCCCAAGGAAGACGATCTCAAGACCGCAGATCTCGCTGACGACGATACCATCTTTACTTTCGAGGGTAAACCTATCCCTGAGCAGGACCTGGAATATATGAAACGGCTGCTGCGCGGTGGGAGAAAATAAGGAGGTGTTTGTTAATAATGGAAAATTTATCAAAGCGTTTAGTGGATAAGAGTATCGAATCATTTGTTTTGGGCCTTGAGATCTACAACAAACCAACTATTAGATACCGAGTTGAAGGGTTTAGCTTTTTTATTTGCAATGCATGGGAACTAATGCTTAAAGCTTATCTAATTAATAAAGATGGAGAATCAAGCATCTACTATCACGATAAGGCAGATAGAACTATATCTTTGGACGAAACTATTAGAAAAGTTTTCACTAATAAACATGACCCTTTGTGCTTGAACTTAGAACAAATTATTAGTCTAAGAAATACTAGTACTCACTTTATTACGGAAGATTATGAACAGATATTTGCTCCACTTTTCCAAGCCTGTGTTTTTAATTATGTTGAAAAAATGCAGGAGTTCCATGCTATTGATGTGTCTAAAAATGTAGCACCCAGTTTCTTATCCCTAAATATTAACATTTCTGACATTTCGGATAATGCTCTAAGAGCTCATTACTCTGCGGCAGTTGCTGAACTTATGATACGAAAGCGTAACGAAGTGACTGACGAGCGTCAGATAGAGGGAAGTAGATATTCAATCCCCGTTGAAACTAGAATGGTCATTACTAAAGACCCCAATAAAGCTGATTTTTCCGTTAACGTTTCTAAAAGCTCTGACAACAATATAACTATAGTACGTGACGTAAAGGATCCTAATTCAGTTTTTACTTACACGCAGAATAAAGTTATAAGTTCTGTTAACAAAAGGCTTAAGAAAAAAGGGATTCTTTTAGATAAAATCAAAAAAGGTGAACCAGCCAAAGACAAGTTCACCTCAAACGATTTTCAATTGTTCATTAAATTCTATCAGATCAAAAATGACACAAAAATGTGTTATCACTATAATTTAGGAAACCGATATGGATATTCTCAAAAAGTAGTTGATCTTATAGTTAGAGAAATTGAAAAAGATCCATCAGTAATCCAACATATTAAGCAAGAATTATTAAAAGCAAAAAAATAAAGATAACCCCAGGCACATGAGAATTCTCGGCCAATGCCTTACTCCCATTCGGGAACTCAGTGTTAATCCTTCACAAGTTATCTTACAATTATTATCCATATTAATCTACGTAAAGTCAAATATTACTTACTCTAAATAAGAGTATCTGCTTTTAGTATTCTATTTTTCTAATTAGAATCGAGGTGGTAAAAATGACCGAGATTAGCAACTATCTGGAAAAGGTAGCCTTTGACCATAATATTAATATTGTCTGGACCGATAAGCTGGCTCCTGAAACTCCGCCTGGCTGTTCGCTCCATTACCGCAGCATTGTCATGAACCTTAACTGGCATCACCCCGCTGAAATTTCGTTTCAACTTGCTCACGAAATTTCGCACATCTTAAATGGTGATGAAACCGATATTTGCTTCTACCATGCTACCTTCACGGGCAAACACTCCGTTGAATATAAAGCAAACACTGGTGCCGTTAAGCTTATGGTTCCTTTTTATTGCCAAGGCGTGCCAAAAGAAACCATAAACGTATACGATTTTATGGAATCATATGAAGTGCCAAGCTACCTTGACAATATAGTCAGGGAAGAAGTGCACAACTATTATATTTTAAACAGATACTAATAATACGTCCAAGCGTGATCGACGTTAAAAGCTAACTTAAAGCTAAATGAGGAGTTATCAAAAAATGGGAATTAATATTGGATGCTTTGGCTGGGGAATCATTATTTTTGTGGTCTTACTAGCAATCGTTTACTGGCAGATAACCATACCTCTGGCAATCGTTGGATCCATTTGCTGGTATTTTTATGAAAAAAGTCCAAAAACTCAAGAAAAAAAGAAGAAGCGTGCAGCTGCAAAACAAATTGCAGAAGAGAAACGACAAGAACAGATTAAAGTATGGGAAAATGAAGACCTTTCCCAATATGCAACCAAGCTTACTGAGATAAAACTCAAAAAGACCGAATATGCTATATACACTTCTGGTACTCCTATAACCTGGTCTGAAAGCAGAACACGAACTAAGCGCATAAATTATGGTGGCCTTACAAGTAATGTTCATATTATGAAGGGCCTTAACTATAGGACTGGAAGTATCAGAACACTATCACAGAAAGAAGAATATATGCAAAATGTTTTAACTGGCGCCCTAGCGCTCACTAATCGTAGGATTATTATAATTAATGGCGATAAAGCTAAATCTTATCCATTTACTCGACTTTTACGAATTAAACCGTATCGTGATGGCACTGAGCTAATAAGTGACTCCGGTAAAAAAGTGATTTTATCAGGATTTAAAGATGCTACACGTTTTAACATTTATTTAGATCGATTAGCATCAGAATAACAGGAAAAGTTGTCATCTGGGTTTGGGGATATCTTAATGACCATTATCACTGCAATTCTATTTACTACTGGCCATATCCTTTTTTGCAATTATGTTCATTTTTTGACTGGATGGCATGTGATTAACAGAGAAAAACAGGAGGACAAATAAAAATGATTTTTCTAGGTTGGATATTTATTCTTTGGGCAGCATACCTATTGCTTAATCATCGGCATAATATTAAAGACTCAAAGAAATTGATTGTCGGAATTGTTTCTCTAGCATTTTTGGGTGTAGTTATGTTTGCTGCGGGAAGCTCTGACAGTCACTCAGCAGCAAAGCAGCAGACTTCTTCCAAAGTTGTAAAGAAGCATCATTCCAAACGAAAGCAAAAAAAGACGTCTAGCAATTCCTCTAGCGAATCTAAAGCATCAAGTGAATCGTCAAGCAATGACGATTCTGACAACAGCTCAGTAAGCTCATCCAACAATAGCATTTCTTCAACCGATTCATCTGTCGCTTCAGAGAATGATTCTGAACCAAGTACTACTTCTCCTTCAAACAAAGGCGATATGATGACTGATCAGCAAGGTACTATTGTTGGTAATTCTAAAACAATGGTTTACCACACACCTGAGCAAGCTGGTTACCGGATGAACTCTGCTAATGCTGTCTATTTCAATTCAGAGGCCGAAGCGCAAGCAGCAGGTTACCGCAAAGCTCTTCGCTAATTATATAAAATTATTATTGGGAGAAATAACATGAAAAAGATAGTTTTAATTTGCGCTACTGTAGTTTTAGGAGCGACTCTTACTGCATGTAGCAGCTCCTCATCACAAAAATCAACAAAGAGTAGCAGTAGTTCTTCATCAACTAAAACAGTCAAAAAGCATAAGGCTACAAAGAAAAACAAACAAGAAAAAAAGAAGCAAAGTTCGACCAACTCTACTTCTTCTAGTTCATCTCAATCTCAAACTGCTGCTCAACAAAATGAAGGTTCTCAACAACAAACAACGCAAGCAAATCAATCATCAAATAGCAATAATTCTTCTGTAAACGGCAATGCTTCATCAGATATCGACAATTTTAATGGAGATATTCACGATTTTATCAACACTTATGGTGAAACTATGGCAGCTTATAAGGTTGATCATGGCATGTCAGTGAAAGATGCTCTTTACTCTACACCTGACAACATGAAAACTTCTGGTGAAATGCAAGATCAGTATATGTACGAGCAGGGAAAGGATCCTCAACAGGAATACCAAAATACTGATGATCAAGGATATTAAAAGGCTACCCTTAGTCCACAATCTTTCAAATGCTCGCAGCGTAAAGACCATGCGTTCCGAAAAATGGGCCGTCTGCGAATCGCAGCGAGTGTTTAGAAAGCTGTTTAGGAAGTAAAACATAAAAGGAATTTACAACACATGGATTTAGATAATTTAAACGATAAAGAAGTTAAAGCATTAATTAACGAAACCAAATATTTTCTTGAACATGCTCGAATTCAAATTCCTGCGTTTGGAAAATATAAAAAAGACGCAGACGTACAAGGTCAACAATTTGGTATTTCTTATAAATTTCATGCTTATCGCGGCAATACAGGAGACAAATATTCGATGCATTTAAGATTTTCAGAAAATAATGTTCATCTAGTTCGTCTCTGTATTAACGGAAGTGCGCACTATAATAGTGATGGTTCAAAGGCCGGTCCTAATCATATCCATATTTATCAAATTAATAAAAACGATGAAATAGAAGGCTACGCTTATAACCTTGACAGTTTCCCATTTGACCAAGACAATAGTTTTGTAGAAGCAGTAGAAAAATTCCTAAAATATATAAATTTAAAAGAAAGGAGCGCATGATTTTGATAGAACTGGATGCTAAAAAACTTAGTGATAAATATATACAGTGGTATAAAGAACAAATCTCGTTTAAAAATATTAAAAAAAATGTAGTTAGAATAGACTTGCCTTTTCTTGATAGCTTTCAAGATGAGATAGTTTTATATGCGATTCAGCAACCAGATGGAAACATCAAATTAACCGATGATGGCTGGACAATTAACAACCTAGAAGAACATGGTGTTTTTATAAATCGTTCAAAACATAGAAAGGAAATATTAAAACGTCAACTTAATCTCTATGGTGTTGAAAATAATGAATTTGATGAACTTTCTGTTGTGGCAGACATATCTCATTTTTCTGAAGCAAAGCACCGTCTTTTACAAGCCGTTCTCTTTGTTAATGACATGTTTATGTTCTCGCCTTCAAATACATCTAATGTATTTTTAGATGACATGCAGAAATTTTTTGATGAACATAACATACGCGTAACTGCTGGCGTTTCTTTCTTAGGAAATAGTGGGCTTACTCATAAATATGATTTTTTGATTTCTGGATTCAAGGAAATCCCTACTAGGCTGATTAAAACCCTTTCGGCTAGCAATAATGATTCGATTTTTGCTAAGTCAATCCTAACCGACATTTCCCAAACGCGCATGATTCGTTCAGACCCGACTGCGTACTATGTTTTTATCAATGATATAGATAAAAACAAAAATAAAATTGACGTTAACCCCGAAATATTAGCCTTATTCAAACAAAATGATATTAAACCCGTTAAATATACTAATCGAGAAAGTGTCGTCAAAGAATTAGCAGCATAGAAAAAAGCCCGCTCTAAAATGAGTGAGCTTAATTTTTGCACATTAATCGAACATATGTTTATTTAAGGGGATAAAAAAAGAACTCTCTCTAAGGAAAAGTTCTTCTTTGTACCTTACCATCTTTGCCAATGGGTAAATCCAATTACTAAAAGATGTCTCCCACAACTGTGGAAGACATTGAATATAACATTGGCTAGCACTAGTATATCATTTTTTAGATAAGCCTTACAAAAATGGAGGAAATTCATATGCCGAAAGTTGCAATCTATGCACGTGTCTCTACACTCAACCAAGCTGAAGAAGGTTACTCAATTGAGGGGCAGCTAGCTAGTTTACGCAAATATTGTAGTGCTTTAGATTGGCAGATCTATCAAGAATATGTTGATCCCGGTTTTTCTGGTGGTTCTTTGAATCGACCTGCTATTCAGAAACTAATTGTGGATGCTAAGTCCCACAGATTCGATATTGTGCTGATCTACAAGCTAGACAGATTATCACGATCAGTTCAGGATACACTTTATCTTGTCAAAGACATCTTTGATAAAAATAAGATTTCTTTCGTATCACTTAATGAAAAAATCGATACTAGTTCCCCGATGGGAAACTTATTCCTCACGCTGCTAGCCTCAATTGCTGAATTCGAACGTGAACAAATCAAAGAACGTATGATGATGGGCAAAGTAGGACGTGCTAAGTCTGGTAAAGCCATGGGCTGGTCTAAGGTTCCGTTCGGCTATACTTACGATAAACAAACTGGTATTTATCAAATTAACACATTACAAGCACAGATTGTTAAGAGAATTTATCGTGATTATCTTGATGGTGTATCAATTACCAAACTTGTTGATTTGCTTAATGCCGAAGGTCATATCACTAAGGATCGTCCTTGGACTTATCGGACCGTTCGTCAAGCTTTAGATAATGTTGTATATACTGGTCGACAGTTTTATCAAGGCAATGTTTATCCTGGCCAACATGAAGCGATTATTTCAATTGAAGACTATGATAAAACCCAAGCTGAGCTAAAACGCCGACAATTAACTAATGCCCAAAAATTTAATCCCCGCCCTTTCCGGGCTAAATACATGCTCTCAGGTCTTTTACGCTGTTCCGTTTGTGGCTCATCAATGATGGTTCAAACACGCTATTTAAAGTATGCAGATGACTATCACTATTATCGTTGTGTCAGTTCAATAAGAAAACGTATTCGCTTTAGTTATCGGCAAGATACCGAACTTTGCCAAAATCGATCTGATTACCTAAAAGACGATCTTGAGAACGCCATAATTAAGACCATACGACACCTGCAACTGCATCCAGACCAAATGCCTGTCAATACTGTTAAGTTTGACGACAAGCCCTTAAAAGACGAAATAAATCGTATTAACGACAAGTTAAATAAACTAGTGGATCTATACCTAAATTCTAATGGTATTTCAATTGGCATTATAAACCAAAAGCGTGATGAGCTGCTGCAACAAAAAGAAGCGCTCGAAAACAAGCTACAAGAACGTAAACCTAAGCAACCGGAATTAGATCCCAAGAAAGCTTTGTTACTTTTAAGCAAGAAAAACATTCTAGAACTGCCATACGAAGAACAAGTAAAGCTTGTAAAATCCTTAATTAGCAAAATCGAGGTCAGCCCCAGCAAGATGAAAATTCATTGGCGTTTTAATGTCGAAAAATAATTTTAGGTTTCTTGATTTCCAATAGCGTAAACGCGTGCCGTTTCTGCTTCTTTAACATCTTAGTAAACCTCCTGCAGTGAGTGATAGATTGGCAAAAGAATACTGAGATACATTAAAAAAATCCCAGCAGCAATCAAAATAAAAAGCGCTGGCTGCACCAATACCAGAATATGCATCGTTGACTGCCGAAATTTTTTAAACTTGAGCTTGGAAAATAAAGTCAGTTCCTGGCCTAATTGTTCATTGGTCAAGCCACGATTGATAAAAATAGCCAGTTCATCCGGTAAGAAAGGTGCTTTCAAGATTAGGTCGGTCAACTGTCTTCCCTGCGAGCTGAGCTCAAATGCTGCCTGACCAACCTGATGCAATAACGAATCATCATCAAATTTATTCGTCAGTTGGCATATTTCATGCAAAGAGAAACCATGCTGCAGCAAAATAGCTAAATTGGACGTCAGATAATAACCATAGTATTCACGAAAGATTTTGCCAAACAGCGGCCAGCGACACTGATGTCTTACTTTTTTTAGCGTTGACATATGCCGCCAGTGAATTGCCACCAATCCTCCATAGCTAAAAAAAACACCGCCTGTAATTATCAGTGTTTCACCAATTGGCCATTGCTCGCCGATTGGCAGCTGATTCTGCTGCTGCCAGCTTTGCAGCTCGGGAAAAACAAAAATCAGCAAAGCCGCCAAAATCGTCCCCAGCATCACCAATAAAATCAGCGGATATTCCAAAAGCGTCTTTAGCTGACGATGCTGCTGCTTTTGGACCTGTAAATACTGACCAATCTCTTTTAGCGTTATCGAAAGACTGCCATGCTGCTCAGCCAGCAAAAGCTGATAGTAAAGCTCAATTCTTAAATATGGCTTTAACGCATCTGCCAGCAGACGACCGGCCCTAAGCTGCTGATCAATTTTTGAAAAAAAAGCAGCCTGCTGCGGATAGGCTCGCTGTGAGAATTGAACTGCATGCTGCAGCGAGAAGCCAACCGCTAACAAATCATGCATCAGTAAAAACCAATCAGCCTGTTGACCGGCTTTAAAATTAACCGGCTTGGTATGACTGGGCCACGCTCTTTTCCACACAGCCCTTGGCCACGCAATTTTTAAGCTGCTGCTGCCAAGCATCGGTCATCCCCACCTTTCGCTTTGTAAAACCTTCCTGTAATGCATCATCAGCCAATAGATCAAAGAGTACCGCCAATTGTTTTTTTACAGTCGGCAAGAGTCGTTGATAGCAGACACAGCTGACCGCCTGCTGCAGATAAAAGTCATCGACGTTCAGCTGTTCTAGACGAGTCAACGCTCCGTAGACATTTCTGGCATGCACGGTTGCCATGACCAGATGACCGCTTAAGGCTGCTTGAACTGCCATCTGTGCCGTTTGTGGATCACGAATCTCGCCAATGATAAAGATCTGTGGTCGATGCCGCAAGCCAACCTTAAGCAGCTGCTGATAGCCCATCTCAGCCAATTCGTTGACCTGCAGCTGAATAAACATTGGCTCGGTAATCTCAACCGGATCCTCTATCGTCATAACAACACACTGGTCAACGAACTGACGCGCCAGATGATACATCGTCGTTGTCTTTCCTGATCCCATTGGTCCGGCAAACAGCATCAACCCCCGTTTTTTAGCAGTCTGCTGCAGTTTTTGCCATTGCGGCGGTACCAGCATCCGATAATCATTGCATAAACGATAGATAAAACGTACCACCAGTGACTCCTGTCCACGACAGTCACCAACCGACGATAATCTTAAGTCTACCTTTCCCCTAGGCGCGTGCCAGCAAAGCGATCCTGACTGTGGGCGACGATGCTCACTGACTGACATATCAGCACGATACTTTAAATATGCAATCAAACGCTTGCCAAGTGGTAATGGCCATTGCTGATAAAGCTGCAGCTGGCCCTCATGCATGATTAAAAGTCGATAGTAGCTGCGATATGGCAGAACATAGAGATCCGACACCCGGTAGCGAATTAAAACCGCAATGTCTCTTGAGAACTCGCTTTTCAAAATTATCCCTCCTCTAACAATGCTATATGCCAAAAGAAGCAGGATGATATTTTTTTAATGCCGATTATTCGCTTGCAAAAGTTTTCTAATAAAAAAATCACGCCACTCTCGACTGTAAGCGTCGCTGTTGGCGTGATCTTCTAAAGATTAGCAGCCAAAAATAAAGGCTGCTCTTAAAATACCGAAATACATTACCTGACATTGTTAAATATTGAATGCTTTGGAGAAAAAAAGACGCAGGCATTATTGCCCGCGCCTAAAACGAAACTATTCAGCATCGTCATCGTCTTCGATAACCCCAGCTTCATAAATGTCGGCAACATCGTCGTTGTCAGTCAGTTCGTCAATCAAGTGCTTGTATTGACTGACCTTGTCGCTAGGAACAACCGTCGTGTTTTGAGGGATCATCGTTACTTCAGCCGTGTCCAGTTCGTAGCCTTGTTCTTGCAAAGCATCACGAACGCTGGTCATGTCGCTTGGTGCCGTGAAGATCTGGAACTTGTCGTCAGTAGCCTTCATGTCTTCAGCACCGGCATCCAGAGCATCCATCAGCATGTCGTCTTCGCTCTTGTCGAGACCGTCACGCAGAATTTCAATCAAGCCCTTGCGATCAAACATGTAGGAAACAGAGCCACTGGCACCCAGCGAACCGCCGGAATGAGTAAATGCAGAACGTACTGCAGCGGCCGTCCGGTTCTTGTTGTCAGTCAAGGCAAAGACCATCACTGCAACCCCACCTGGGCCATAGCCTTCGTAAGTAACTTCTTCAAACTTGGCACCACCAGCACCAGTAGCCTTTTCAATTGCCCGTTGAATGTTCTTCTTAGGCATGTTGGCTGCATGAGCCTTGTCGATTACCAGACGCAGTTGAGGGTTGTTTGCTGGATCAGGATCACCTGTTTTAGCGGCTTGGTACAAGTCACGAGAAATCTTTTGGAAAATCTTGCCACGCTTGGCATCCTGAGCGTTTTTACGCCCTTGAATGTTATGCCATTTTGAATGTCCTGACATTACTAACTCCTCTTTTCTTATATAGATTTAGATAACAAACATTGAAATTTTACCAAATTAAGCTGGCAAATTCAAGACTTTATCAATGACGACGAACAATTCGCAGCCCACCGCGCAAAAGCCAGCCAACCAAAGCCAGCACCAACAGCAGCCAGGCAATTCTCCATCCCCTGGTTAAAACGTCATTGCCAATGGTTGCAATCGTTGAAGCATAGTCTGGTTGTTCTTGAGCAGCCTGATTGATTCCCAGCTTGATCAGCCAGACAAAGCCAAAGTACAGTCCTGCTGACCAGGCAGTCGACCAGCTGAAAACGGCCAGAAAACAGTGTTTAAATAAGCTCCAGACAATTAAGACTGCCAGCGCCAATCCACTGATTGCCAACAGAACGTTAACGACTGTTTTAACGGTCGTAATCGTTTTGGCAGCCGTCTGTACCTCATCGGTGTTCAGTTTTTGGTTGACCTGGTTCGTCAGCTTCTGATTGAACTCACTGGTTGCCGAAGAAGGGAGCAGTGATGTTGAAAGACCATATGATCCCAGCTCATCATCAACCTTTGACTGCAGTCTTTTTTCAACATTGGTAAGATCAAGCTTAATACTCTTGCCAGCATAGACTTGTTTAACTGCCTGCCTTACCAAGCGATGCGTTTCCTTGGTTGTTAGCAGTGAGCCAGAAACGCCATATTCGCTTAAACTGCCATTGACTTCTTCTTGAAGCTGCGTGCTGATTGGCGAATCGGCCAGCTCATCAGCCGCAAAATCGGCATCCAAGACCGTTGCATTTAGCAAAACCGCGATTGCTATCACCATCGTCAGCAAGATCCCCAAAAAGGTCGCCCCAAAATGATGATGACGCGGCTGTTTAACGGAAGCATCGGCCTGTTGTTTTTGACGATGCATCTCTTCTCGAGACATCAAAGATCAATCACCTTCTAGCGCGTTGACTGACGCTTTTCAAAACCATGTTCCAAAATAACGTCTTTGGATTCATCATCTTCTTTGTCTTCATCCTTGCTGTTCATCAACTTGGTCAATAGACGCATTGATACGGCCCCTAAATCATAAAGCGGCTGCGTAATCGTAGTCAGCTTAGGGCGTGTAATCTCAGTGGTCTTAGTGTTGTTTGAGGCAACAATCTGGAACTCATCAGGAACCTTGACGCCGTGATCAGTCAAACCGTTCAGCAAGCCCGCTGCTACGCCATCATCGCTGACAAAAGCTGCCTTGGCGCCACTGTCAGCAATAGCTTGAGATTGCTTGTAGCCTTCAGCATAAGAATCATGCGTCTCAAAGATCAGCTTTTCGTCAAAATCCTTGCCAGCTTTCTGCAAAGCCTGCTTGTAGCCTTCAATGCGGTAACGCTTGTTGATGGTACTATCCTTTGAGCCTACTACCAGTGCCACCGGACCATCAACACGTTCAATCAGGTACTTAATGGCTTGTTTGGCAGCTTCTTGATAATCAATCCGGACCGTTGGCAGCTCGTCATCATTAGTAACGGAACCAGCCACAACGACCGGTACATTAGATGAGCTGAATTCCTGCCGCAGCTCTTCTGAAATGTCATGCCCCATAAAGATAATACCATCAACCTGCTTGGCCATCAGCCCACGAACGACTTGCAGCGCCTTTCGATCATCAGCATCTGAGTTGGTCAGAATCATGTTGTATTTGTACATTGAAGCAATATCGTCAATCCCCAATGCCAATTCTGCAAAATATGCATTCGTAACATCTGGGATCACAACACCAACCGTCGTCGTTTTTTTGCTGGCCAGTCCACGAGCAACGGCATTCGGGCGGTAATTTAACTGCTTGATAACGTCGAGCACTTTTTTGCGCGTTTCTGGTTTAACGTTGGGATTACCGTTAACCACACGAGAAACGGTCGCCATGGAAACACGTGCTTCACGTGCCACGGTGTAAATGGTAACTGATTGTTTTTCCATAATTTATAAGCCCTTTCTTTGTTGATCTTAGTTGCTTTCATCGGTTTTTCATAACCGCAATCAATATAACAAAATTAACGGTTTTGCGCAAACGTAATGATAAACAAATATGCTATAATATTAACAATTGCTTAAAAAAATCTCATCTTATGCATAAGGAGCAAGACAAATGAACAAATTAACACAATTGCGTCAAGCTGTCAATAAAGCGCAGCTCGATGTTGCCTATCTCAGTGATCCAATGACCATTAAATATCTGACCGGTTTTGGCAGCGATCCGATCGAACGGGTTTTGGCGCTGCTGGTCTTTGCTGATCACGATCCTTTCCTGTTTGCCCCAGCACTTGAAGTAGAAGCCATCAAGGATACTGGCTGGCCCTATGACGTTTACGGCTACCTCGATCATGAGCAGCCTTATGCGATGATTGCCGAACAAGTCAAGAAACGCGTTGCCGCTCCAAGCAGATTCGGGATTGAACAAGGCTTTTTGACCGTTGCTCGACTGCGGGCCTTACAAGAGCAGTTTCCTAAAGCCAGCTTTGACTATGATATGACGCCAACGATTCAGCATATGCGTTTGATCAAGTCGCCAGACGAGATTGCTATTCTGGAAGAAAATGGCAAGTGGGCTGATTTCGCCTTTAAGGTCGGTTTTGATGCCGTCAAGATCGGCGCAACCGAAAACCAGATTGCCGCTGAAATCCACTATGCTCTGCAAAAACACGGCGTTATGCATATGAGTTTTGATACCTTGATTCAAGCCGGTGCCCATGCAGCTGAACCACATGGCGCTACCAATGACACCAAGATTCAAGACAACGAGCTGGTACTGTTTGATTTGGGAACCAACGTTGACGGCTACACCAGCGATGCCTCTCGGACAGTAGCAGTCGGAACGCTTAACGATAAACAAAAAGACATCTATCAAGTCTGCCTTGAGGCTCAGCTGGCCGCCCAAGAAGCTGCCAAGCCTGGCATGACCGCCGCGGAACTGGATAAGATTGCCCGCGATATTATCGACCAGGCCGGCTATGGCGAATACTTCATTCATCGTCTGGGCCACGGAATGGGAATGACCGACCATGAGTTTCCTTCAATCATGGAAGGAAACGACATGCTGCTTGAGCCTGGCATGTGCTTCTCAATTGAACCAGGAATCTACATCCCAGGTTTTGCCGGTGTCCGAATCGAAGACTGCATCCATATTACAAAAGATGGCAATGAGCCATTTACTCATACGACAAAGGAACTGCAATACGTTGGCAGATAAATTGCAAATCAAAAGCACTTCACCAGCAAAAGTGAAGTGCTTTTTTGTCGATTCATAATTTTTAATCTTGGTTGCTTGATGATGAATGATCATCCTGACTAGCAGCGTCATTATCTTCATCAGATGCATCCGCAGTTTTGTCGATTACGATGTCATCTTGGCTTGAGGTGTCGGATTGGGCTTTGGCAAGTTCTTCTCTAATCTGAGCGGTTTGTTCGTCAAAGTCATCGTTGGTAAAATGATTGACCGCTTGATCAGCACTTTTTTTAACCGTATCAGCGCCTTTTTTTACTGAGCCGGCCAAGTCGCTAAATTTATCGCCAAACTTATCAACAGCCTGTTCCTTAACATCCTGCACCATTCCATCGGCAAGATCCAAGGCATTGATTGCATAGTCGGTTGCATAATCAACGGCATCATGCGTCTTATCAGCCACAGCCTGCTTAATCTGCTTTTTCTTATCGGCACTCAGCGATTGCCAGGCTCCAAATGCGGCCGCGCCACCAACCAAAAAACCAGCTAAAACTTTTTTCGTCATGTGCTTATCCTCCAATCAAAACTAGTTTTCCTTGGAACGATGCAGCTTGCTAAACAGGTTTAGTGCTGCTTTTTTACCGGCATTTGCCAACAGCTGGCGTCCCTGCTTGGCACTTTCATGCTGCGCGTTCAGCTTGTCAGTAAACTGGCGTGCCGCTGCGTTAACGTCGCTGGCACTCTGCCCAAGATCGGCAATGGCTTTTACCGCCGGATCCAGTTCTGACGACTTTTTGTTCAAGTCTTCCAATAATTCGTTGGTATTTCCTAAAACGTTTTCTAATTCATGAGTAAGTGCATCAACGTCTTTGCTTAATCCATCAATACTTTTAGTCGTTTCTTCCAGTGTCTTGCCCAAACGAGACAAAAACATTCCAATAAAACAAACCAGCACTACAAACGCGATCGCCGCGATCAGGCCGGCAATTTGTCCAGCAGTCATTTAAAAGCTCCTCCTTTGTAGTTACACCAAGTTTAACATATCGCATAATTTTTTGTTAATTATTATTAGCGGTTGACTTATGATATAGTTGTCTGGAATCTATATAAGGAGCGATTTCAATGAACAAGCAGATCCAACAGCTGACTAAATCTTTTGCCAACGTCGATCTGGACCAGATTGCCCAAAATATCGTCAATCGTCTATTTTCGATTTTACTGACGATCGTTATTTTTTTCGTGATTCTTTGGGCGGGCAAACTCATCATCAACTACGCCTTTAGTCATACCAAACGTTTTAACATGCTTGGCGCTCATCGCATGGCAACCTTTCACACCCTAACGCTCAATATTTATCGGTATACCTGCTTTTTCTTTCTGCTGTATGCCCTGCTTTCTTTGATTGGCGTACCGGTGGGAACCCTCGTCGCCAGTGCCGGAATCTTTAGTATTGCTTTGGGACTTGGCGCACAGGGATTCGTCAGCGACATGGTCAACGGTTTTTTTATTTTGCTGGAAAAACAGCTTGACGTTGGCGATGTCGTGGTGATCGGTACGGTTAAGGGCACAGTTTCTGGCATTGGACTGCGAACTACCCGCGTCACCAGCGCGGATGGCACGCTTAACTACATTCCCAATCGCAATATTACTACCGTCAGCAATCTTTCCCGCTCAACCTGGCATGCCAGCGTCGACATTCCTATTGGTCCCAATGCGCCATTGGATGAGATCAAAAAAGTCATTGCAGCGGTCAACCAAAAACTAATCACACAGGGCAAGTTCGGCAAGCATCCCGCTCCTAAAATCGTTGGTCCCGTTACGATTCCAGCAACTGCTTCTGCCAAGGCCTCATTGGTTTACCGCGTGGCTTTGACGACAACTTATGATGCCGAATATCAATTGACCAGTGACTGTCTGGCAGCTTATCTGACGGCTTTAAACAATGCCCATGTTTCGCTTGACTAACTTCACCAAGAAAGGTTTATGACTATGTCTATTCGTTTAATTGCTACCGATATGGATGGCACTTTTTTAAATAATGAGCACGACTACGACCATCACCGCTTTAAAAAAGTCTTTGACAAACTGACTAAAAATGGCGTTCAGCTGGTGGCAGCCAGTGGTTCCTCATACCCTCGTCTGCGTCGAGAATTTGCCGCAGTTGCCGACCAGATGATTTTTATCTCGCAAAATGGTTCGGTAATTCATTATGGCAATGAGCTGATTGATTGCTTTCCGCTGCATCATGATGACTTAAGGGCCGTTTTGGTCGCGTTGACCAGACTGTATGGTGATGACGACATCAATCAGCTGGTTATTTCAGGACCAACGACCTCATTTGTTGATCAATCCATGGATGAGAAAAATTTTGCCATCGTCAAGCTTTTTTATGAAAACGTTAAACGCGTCCCCAACCTGCAAGACATTTTTAAATATCCGCTTGACGAGCCGCTTACTAAGATTTCGGTAAATTTTGCCGATCATATTGATATTACCGATGTTACCAGTGAATTGGACAATCTGCTGCCAGCCAATCTGATCATGGAAAACTCAGGCTTCAATACTGAATTAATTGGTGATGCTCATGCTACTAAACGCAATGCTTTAATGGCAATCGCCAGTCAATTCAATCTGCGTCAAAACGAAATCATGACCTTTGGCGATAATGAAAACGATCTGGGCATGCTTACGCTGACTTCTCACAGTTATGCTATGAAAAATGCTGCTTTGCCGATTCGCTTGGCCGCATCCAACGTAACGCGTCTGACTAATCAAGAGAGCGGCGTTTTGGATACGATCGAACATTATTTTGATTTTTCCCACTAAAAAAAGAGCAGCCTAAGTCAGGCTGCTCTTTTTTTAGACATTTTCAGTTTCTGGCAGATCAAGCACCTCAAAATGCCGATCAAACGTGTGAGCCGCATAGTTAACGGCCTTCAACAATTCGCGACGCGTAACGATGCCGGTAAATTCACCGTGTTCAGACACGACCGTCAAAAATGACTGATCAATCAGCAGATGCAGATTTTCTTCCACGTCATAAGGATCAGTAATCACTGGGGCATCAGTCTGCATAACGTCTCTGACCTTCATCGTCTGCAGCTTATCCAGATTGATTCGGTCAGTTTCTAACAGTTCATCGGTAATCATTGAAAGCGACAGTAATCCGCGATAGTGACTTTCATTATCGACGACAACGATCTTGGCATAATGATCCTTAGTCAGTACCAAGAATGCATGATACAGTGAATTGTCTTCATTGACCGTAGCAACCAGGCTGGCTGGAATCATGAATTTTTCACGGCGATCCATCATTAATTGGCGAATCTGTTGGTTAATCATTCTTAAAAATCATCCCTTCATCAACCTGCTTTTATTGTAATGCTTATGGACGTCAAATGCGACTGTTATTCCAAATCAAGATGATCGTCTATTGACGTAAAAAGACAAAGTGCAGATCATTAATCGGCTGCATCCTGCGATCATAGTACTGAACATCAAGCTTATTTGAGTCAGCCGTCACAATCGCCAAGGTTCCGCCAATATTTTGATACTGTCCACGCGGCTGACTGATGCTGCCCGGATTTAAATAAAGCGTTCCTTGATTAAACTCAACGGCTAATTGATGAGTATGACCATAGGCTGCAATCGTCGCTCTTTGCTCTTTAGCCAGCAGCATTAGTGGCGTCAAGGTAAAATTGACTTGATAAAGGTGACCATGCACGACCAAAATACGTTCTTGATCCGCGACTGCCAACTGAGACTGCGGATAGTCCAATCCCCAGTCGGTATTGCCAATCACGGTCTTAAATGGCTGCATGACCGGATCGCTTGGCTCAAGGTTTGAATCACCGCAATGCAGCATTATGTCGACTTCATTGCTAAATCGAGCAGCTATTTTTTGTAAAATCGCGCGATCGCCGTGATTATCACTGACAAATAATGCTTTCATTAAATCAGCTCCCTTAAACTGTCATCGTCGATCAGGCTATGCCTGCCACCACTCATTAAAATGCTCCATAAAATCCGCTAAGGCGCGACCCCGGTGACTGATGGCGTTTTTTTGCTCGCTGTTCAGCTCTGCCATGGCACAATGCAGCTCATCGACATAAAAAAGCGGATCGTAGCCAAAGCCATTGCTGCCGGTTAATTCATGCAGAATATGTCCATCAACGCGCCCATCAGCCGTCAGTTGGGCACCATTTGGCTTTAAACCTACAATGGTCGTGTGGAAGTGCGCCGTTCTTTTTTCGTCAGCTACCCCAGCCATCTTTTCCAATAGCTTGGCATTATTGGCAGCATCATCATGGTCTTTGGCATAACGCGCCGAATGAACTCCCGGCTCACCGTTTAAAGCATCAACCACCAATCCTGAATCGTCCGCCAAAACTGGTAAGTTCAGTTTTTCAACGGCGGTCTGGGCTTTAATCAGCGCATTTTCTTCAAATGTCTGACCGTCCTCATCAATTGCAAAAGCGGGAAAATCTGCCAGCGTCTTGACCTCAATTCCTTTTGGCGCCAACATTTCAGCATACTCACGCGCCTTACCCGGGTTTTTGGTAGCAACTACAATGGTTTCCATAACTGCTTTCCTTTCTTAAAGTTCCAAATGTGCACACGTATAGTTTGAATTGCTCAGCCACTGATTGGCCCCTGATTCTAAGACCTTGACGTCACCGGTTGAGTAAAGCTGGCTCTGTGGAAGCAGCGCAGCGTCATTGCAGGCATCGTGACTAATCAGCCATTTTTCGGCACTGTTGACTGCTTCTTTAGCGGGATCAACCAATGTTACCTTCTTACCGAGCTTTTGTTGAATCTCAGCTGCCAAGAACGGAAAATGCGTACAGCCTAAAATCAAGGTCTCAACCGGCTGTTGATCAAAAACTGCCAGCTGTTCATCAACCGTCTGTTTGGCAAGACTAGTTCCGGTCTGACCATGTTCAACGATTGAAACCAATGGCTGCGCGGCTTTTTCAACTACTAAGACATCAGGATCTAGTTGATGCAGTGCTTTTTCATAAGCATGATTTTTAATTGTTGACGCCGTTCCGATCACGCCTACCGAATCATGGTGCTCCTGCTGCAGTGCTCCCTTGGCTCCAGGAGCGATCATACCGATTACTGGAAACGGCATCTTCTGCTGCAGAGTTGACAAGGCGGCTGCTGTTGCCGTGTTGCAGGCAATGATCATCATCTTGACGTTTTGGCGCTTGAAAAACTCGCCAATGTTTAAGGCTAGTTGACAAACGTCCTGTTGCGTGCGCGTACCATATGGAAAATGTCCCTGATCGCCCACAAAAATCAATTTTTCGTGGGGCAGCTGCTGGTTCATGATCCGGATGACTGATAAGCCGCCAAGGCCGGAATCCATAATCCCAATCGGCCGTTTATCCATAATTGCAACACCTTTCTTCCAAATACTTGAAACTCCATTATCTATTTATTTGTCGTTATTTTCAAGTTTTGCGGCAAACCTGAGCTTAAAATCGTCAATTGATGATTTGCCAACCAGCAGTCAAACTCGTTTTGATCGCAAAAAAGCATCAGTATCAAATTAAAATAAGTTTTTAACGATATTTAAGGAACTAATGTCTGACTTTCTATTATAATGAATTATGATTTGCGAAAAGGAAGGATCGTATTTCTGATGAGTCAAAAAACCTACGACCGTTTGATACACAGTCATCGCGGCTTAATTGCCGGCACCATGCGCGATGTGATTTTGCCAGCAATTCTCGGCAAAGAAACTGACGGCATTCTTTATTGGATTGGCAAGGACCTGGCCCGTGAGTATCCGGTAGCATCGCTTGAGGACTTGATCGTTTTAACCGAGCAGCTGGGGATGGGAAAACTCGAACTGCGTCAAAAAAACTCAATTCAGCATGTTTGGCGTTTGAGTGGTCCCATCGTTGAGGAGCGATTGGCAGTTGATAAAGAGGAAACCTCTTTTTCTCTAGAGGCCGGTTTTCTCGCCCAAGAACTGGAATTTCAGCTTAGTGCCGTTACTGAAGCCGAGGTAATCGAGCACAAACGCAGCTACGTCGAAATTCTTGCTCAAAATGATCCTCAGTCCGATACTGAATCGGAAAGGACGGAACTGGCTGAATTTATTGAAATCGAAAAGCCAGTCTCTGAACAAGCTTCTGAAGCTGATTCTCAAAAGGGCCGCCGCTTTCGTCATAAAAAGCAGGCTCCCCAAAAATAAAAGCATCACTCATCATCAAATTGATTGAGCGATGCTTTTTATTTTAAAGGTATTGATTCAAAACCTGCTTGAGCTGATCGGCAGAATGATAGCCAATCAGCTGATCGACCACCTGACCATCCTTTTTGATCATCAAGGTTGGAATACTCATAATCCGAAACTGCTGAGGCGTTGCCGGATTTTCATCAACGTCCATCTTGTAAAAGGCAACGTCAGGCATCTGTTCTGATAAGGCATCTACGACTGGCGACTGCATGCGGCAGGGACCACACCACGTTGCCCAAAAGTCGATCAAGACAACGCCTTGCTGGGTGTCCTGTTCAAAAGTCTGATCGGTTGTAGTTTTAACTGCCATGATAAAGGCTCCCTTCATTGATTGATGATCTTATCATACCAAAACTGTTGATTTTCGTCACTTATTTTGCTTACTTTTTATAAGTCACGCTTAATAAACTTATTCTACTGTAAATAGACGATCGTTGCCCCATCGCCACCAGCATTAGGTGCCGCGTAGGCAAACGACTTAACGCGCGGATTGCTGCGCAGGTATTCCCATGTTCCTTTTCGCAGCGCACCAGTTCCCTTACCATGAATTACGGTAACCGGTGAAAGATTATTAAGCAGTGCATGATCGATAAACTGAGCCAATTCGCTCATCGCCTGTTCATAGCGGTGACCGCGCAGATCCAGGCGGGCTGACGTATGCCGCGTTTGAACCGCACGCACTGGACGACGCTTGGGTTCGCGCTCTTTTTCGGCGTTGGCGAGCTGCTGTTTGGATATTTTCTCCAGGTCGTTTTCGTCAATTTCCATCCGCAAGATTCCCAGTTGTACTTCCCATTTGTGGTTGCCGCGTTTCTCCAAAAGCTCGCCTCTTTGACCGTAAGATTTGACTAAGACGGCATCCCCCTTATGCAGGTCGCGCTTTTGCTTGGCTTTTTTCAAGACTGAGTTGTGCTTTAGGCGTGGATTTTGGTGCAGCGCATTTAAAGCTCCCTGTGCATCGATCAATTCATTTTCCTTAACGCTGCCGCCTTGGGTAATCTCCAGTTGGCGCAAATGATGGATAATCTGATCAGCTTTTTTCTTAGCCTGCGAGACTTGATGGTTAGCCTTGGAACGAGCATCTTCATATAGCTTCTCGCGCTGTTCCTCAAACCGAGTCAGCTTGTCGTTAAGCTCTTGTTCCGCTGCTTTATTTTTGGTCAAAAGCACCTCAAGCTCCTCGCTGCGCTCCCGGGCCTGTTTGCGCTGCTCAACCAGTTCGCCGATCATCTTGTTTAGATCCTGGCTGTCATCACTGACCAGCGATTGGGCCTCGGCAATTACGTCTTGACCAATTCCCAGCCGTTTGGCAATGGCGATCCCATTTGACTGTCCAGGAATCCCCAGCAGTAGTCGATATGTCGGCCGCAGCGTTTTTTGGTCAAACTCCATGCTGGCATTAATGGTTTCTGGTCGATCATAGGCAAAGGCTTTTAGCTCGGGATAATGAGTCGTAACTACAACGTCACTGCCTAACGCACCAATCTTGTCTAAAATCGCCATTGCCAGAGCCGCCCCTTCTTTAGGATCAGTTCCGGCTCCCAGTTCATCAAGCAGTACTAGGCTGTGAGTCGTAGTCTGATCTAGAATTGCCTTCACGTTTTCCATATGACCAGAAAACGTACTCAAATTCTGCTCCAGTGACTGCTCATCGCCAATATCGGCAAAAATCTCGTCATAAACTGCAATCGTGCTGCCCTCAGCTGCCGGAATAAACATTCCAGACTGTCCCATCAGCTGAATCAGCCCCAGCGTCTTTAAGGTGATGGTTTTCCCACCCGTGTTGGGACCAGTGATCACGATGGCATGGTAGTCCTGTCCTAGCTTGATATCGTTGGCAACGGCTTTTTTAGGATCAATCAATGGATGCCGTGCCTTTTTCAGTACTACCTGACCGTCTTGGCTGAGCAAAGGCAGTGTTGCCTTGGTGTCATGGGCCATTTTAGCCTTGGCATTGACAAAATCCAGATGTCCCAGAATCTTGGCATTATTCTGAATATCCAGCCGATAAGGAGCCAGCATCGTTGAAAGAGCTGCCAGGACTCTTCTGACCTCTTGCCGTTCCTCGATTTGCGATTGACGCAGACGATTGTTCAGATCAACTGTACTGGCTGGCTCAATATACAGCGTTTGACCACTGGCGCTTTGATCATGAACTACTCCGCCAAAGCGGCTTCGCTCACGACTCAGTACTGGCAGCACATAACGTTCATTGCGGACCGTAATAATCGGCTCGCTTAAGTACTTGGCCATTTTGCCATGCGTATATTTTTCCATCTGCTGGCGAATCTCAGCCTCAGTTTTAGCAATCAGCTGTCGAATCCCATGCAGCTTGCTGGAAGCCTCATCCAAAACAGCACCGGTATCCTGATCGATTGACTGTAAAAGCCGCTTGGTAATGGAAGGAATCGTCACCAATTCATCAACTTCTTTAGGTAGTACCTGCAGCATGATTTTTTCGGCATGCAGTCTTTCAAAAAAATGCTGGACGCTCATGCTGGCCCGCAAGACCTTGGCAATCTGCGCCAGTTCGGCACCATTTAAGCTGGCCTTGATCTTTAGTCGCTTCATCTGCGGCCAAACATCAGCCAGTTTAGGAATCGGCATGCCGCCTTTTAAGCGCAGAACGTCTGCTCCATCCATCGTTTCTTTCTGCCAGAAAAGTACCGTTTCATAATCAGACTGCGGCATCAGCTCAGCAAGTTCCTGCTTGCCGGTTGCCGATGCCAGATACTTTGCCAGTTGATCTTTAATTCGCTGAAATTCTAATGTTTCTAAAATTTTTTCGTTCATTTAAAACTCCTTTCAGTCCGTATCAAGCACCTATTAAGCTTTAAAGACTGATGCCGATCTATCCCAATAGCTGCAGAGCTGCCTTGGCCATCCCCGGCGTATCCCTGATCATCAGCTGAGCAATTCCCGATTGAGCAAGCTGATCTTGCCACCATTGACTAGGAAACAGCTGAAAAATCATCAAAAACATAAAAATAATCAAATAGCCGACCAAGACGTCCAGTGCCCCACCAGCCCAACGATTGGCCGAGCCAAGTACAGGAAGACGATTCAGCCAGTTGGTTCTTTTCAGCAGCCAATGTCCCAAAAAAGAAATCGTGCTGAAGATGATCATAAAAGCCAAGCCATTATAGAAAAAAGAAGTTGGATCAATACTGCTCAAGAGACTGCCACTAACCGAGCCGGTAGTATTGCTGCCAATCTGAGGCAAAAATTCAGCCAATGCGCCGCCCAAAAAGCGCGCCCCCACTTTAGCGGCCAGCCAGCTGATCAAATAGGTACAAGTCGAAATCAGCATACCTAACAGGCCACGGTTGGTGCCGTTAATCCAGCAGCCAATCAAGAGAACTAAAATTACTGTCGTTAAAATCATTTTCCGGCCTCATTAATCTACAGTATCAATTCAATCAATAATAAATAAGACCCAGCATCCGGATAAACCGCACGCCAGGTCCCGATATCTTAACCTGAGCTGGCTAAAAAAGTCTCTTTTAGCCTCTCTGGTCGGACTTAGGCATTGAAATTGCCTTCATCATCAATAAACGTATTAAGCACTTCTTGAACCATTGCCCATTCTTCATCACTTTCAATTGGCATCAGCTGAATGTCGCCACTGTCAACGCCATCCATGTCGCTGGCTGGTTCAAATGAAAAGGCCTCAATATCAACTTCATCGGCATTTTCTTCATCCAATGGGTAAAGACAGATATACCATTTGCCGTTTTGATCGGACTTAAAGCGCATTGCTTCTTTGTAGAGCTCTTCATTGCCCTTTTCGTCGACCAGCGTAAAAATCTCTTCGTTGTCGCGTGGTTGATTTTCGCTCATAAGTAACTCCTTTATCGCTCTTTATAGCTTTTGAACCAGCTTGCCATGCCGATCAAGATAGTTTTGCAGGATCAGCGTTGCAGCCAACTCGTCAATTACTTTCTTTTGCTTGCGTCTTGAAATATCAGCCTGTTCGACCAACATTCGATGAGCCTCAACCGTAGTCAGACGCTCATCTTGAAAATCGATTGGCAGACCAAATTTTTCTACCAGCAGCTCGCCATAATGATGTGATGCCTCAACACGTGGTCCCTCGGTATTATTCATGTTCTTTGGCAGGCCGATCACAAAACCAGCAATCTGCCGACTTTTAACCAGTTCTGCCACCCGATCAAGACCAAACTCGCCGGCTTCCTCATCAATCGGAATGATCTCTACTGCCTGTGCCGTCCAGCCTAGTGGATCACTTTCAGCAACGCCAACGGTCTTAGAGCCGACATCCAGTCCTAAGAGTCTCATTTGGCGTCTCCATTATGCTGCAGATAGAAGCGCACGAGTTCTTCAATGATTTCATCACGCTCATGTTCACGAATCAAGTTACGGGCATCATTCAAGCGTGGAATATAGGCTGGATCGCCAGAAAGCAGATAACCAACGATTTGGTTGATTGGATTGTAGCCTTTTTCTTCTAAGGCTTGGTATACAGTATTTAAGGTTTCTTTGACGTCTTTTGGCTTTTCTTTTCCAAAGTCAAAAAACATGGTCTTGTCACTTGCCATCTTTTCACCCCCGACCTTTCTTTATCAGTATTTAATTCTACTATACCACTTAATAAATCACAATCAGCAAGCTTTTCCTTAATCAACCTTTAATGAAAAAAAGACGCAGTGCCGTTTTGACACTCCGTCTTCTAAATTGCATGCAGCTATTTATTCAGATATTCGGCGGCCTGCTTTAGTGCAGTTGGAATTCCCGCCGGCTTTTTACCACCGGCTTGTGCCAGGTTAGGACGGCCGCCACCGCCACCGTTGATTGCTGGGGCAATCGCCTTAATAACATCGCCAGCCTTGATGTCTTTAGTCTTGTTATCGCTAACGGCTACCAGCATGTTAGCCTTGCCTTCACTGCCAGTTGCCAAAACCAAAACATCAGACAGCTGCTTGGCCCGCCAGCTATCAGCCAGCTGCCGCAATTGTCCCATACCGGCAACGTTGACTTGCGCTGCAATCAACGTTCCCTGCTTAGTATCTTGAACGTTGTCAAAGACCGCGTTGGCTTGTTGGGCAGCCAGTTTGGCCTCCAAAGCCTCATTTTGCTTTTGAGCTTCTTTCAGCTGACTTTGCAGTTCTTCAACACGATGCGGTACTTCTTTCAGCTGAGCAACCTTCAATTCACCAGCGGTTTGTGTCAGCAGATCGTCATGTTCCTGCATGAACTTGAAGGCATCGCTTGAGGTAACGGCTTCGATCCGCCGTACGCCGGCACCAACCCCACCTTCAGAAACAATCTTAAACAGTCCGATCTCATTAGTGTTCTTAACGTGATCGCCGCCACAGAATTCAGTGTTGTAATCGCCAATCTTAACGACCCGTACCTTGTCACCGTACTTGTCAGAGAACAGGGCAATGGCATCCATCTTCTTGGCAGCTTCCAGATCGGTTTCAACCGTCGTTACCGGGATTTCTTTCCAGATCTGTTCGTTGACCATATCTTCAACGGCTTTCAGATCTTGGTCCGTTACCTGGCCAAAATGGTTGAAGTCAAAGCGTAAGTAGTGCTGTTCAACCAGAGAACCGGCCTGCTGCGTGTGTCCGCCTAAAACGTTGCGCAGAGCCTGATCAAGCAGGTGCGTAGCGGTATGGTTCTTTTCAATCTTCAAATGACGCAGCCGATCAACCTTCAGTGCATAGCGGGCACCTTTTTTCAATGGCGACTGCAGCTCCACTCGATGCAGGTTTTGCTGGTTTGGCGCGTGCTGAACGTCAACAACGCGGCCAACCAGATTACCGAAGTTGTCGATAATGTCCCCCGTGTCGGCAACTTGGCCACCCATCTCGGCATAAAATGGCGTGACGTCAAAAATAACCTCGACATCCTTGTCGCCTGGCAATGCCTCTTCAACGTGCTGACCAGCTTGAGCCAAACCGATTACCTTGGCATTTTGAACTTCCAGATCGGTATAGCCAACATACTTGCTTGGCTCCTTGAATTCAGTCCAAACGTCCGTCTGAACGCCCATCCCGTTGTCAATATCACGAGCTTTGCGGGCCCGATTCTGCTGCTCGGTCATGGCAGCTTCAAAACCAGCTTCATCAACGCTAAGACCTTCATCAGCCGCATATTCCTTGGTCAGTTCAATTGGGAAGCCATAGGTATCATACAGCTTAAAGGCCGTCTTGCCATCGATCTTATTGCTGCCATCTGCCTTGGCCTTTTCAATCACGTCGTTTAACAGACTCAAGCCACCGTTTAACGTCGTGTTGAAGCGTTCTTCTTCAGACTTGATAACTGAGGCAATGTAGTCGGCATTTTTTAAGACGTCTGGATAGTATGATTCCATAATCTTGCCAACCGTTGGCACCAGCTTGTACAAGAATGGCTTGTCAATGCCCAGCTTCTTGCCGGCAACGACCGCGCGCCGCAGCAGGCGACGAATTACATAGCCACGCCCAACGTTGGATGGCAGGGCACCATCACTGATTGCAAACGTGATCGTCCGGATATGATCAGCAATGATCTTAAAGAAGACGTCATCATCCTTATCAACACCATACTTCTTAACACCGCTGAATTCTTCAGTCTGTTTGATCAGCGGCATAAAGAGGTCGGTTTCAAAGTTGGTTGGCGCATTTTCAAAAATGGAGACAACCCGTTCCAGCCCCATCCCAGTATCGATATTCTTATGCGGCAGCGGCTCATAGGTATCCTCTGGCGTGTGATTGAATTGAGAGAAGACGATGTTCCAGATTTCCAGATAGCGTTCGTTTTCACCACCAGGGTAGTTTTCTGGATCATCTTCAGGTACATTGTTCATTTCCTGGCCACGGTCATAAAAGATTTCCGTATCAGGACCAGATGGACCTTGACCAATGTCCCAGAAGTTGTCTTGGTTGGCCAGCAGGTGATCTTCGGCAACCCCGGCTTCCAGCCAGCAGCGGTGAGCATCGTTGTCTTTTGGGTAATAAGTAACGTACAGCTTTTCAGGATCAAAGCCGAACCATTCGTCACTGGTCAGCAGCTCCCAAGCCCAAGGAATGACTTCTTTTTTAAAGTAGTCGCCAACCGAAAAATTACCCAGCATTTCAAACATCGTATGATGACGCGCCGTTTTACCAACGTTTTCAATATCATTGGTCCGAATACTCTTTTGCGAGCTGGTCATCCGCGGATTTTTAGGTACGACCTCCCCATCAAAGTACTTTTTCATCGTAGCAACCCCAGAGTTGATCCAGAGCAGCGTCGGGTCATCAACCGGCACCAAAGAGGCACTTGGCATTTCGGTATGACCGTGTTGAATAAAGAAATCCAGGTACATGCGGCGTACTTGGGCACTATTGAGGTGCTTTAATTCCTTGCTCATGTTATCTTCCTTTCCTGGTAAAAACAAAAAACCATCCTTGCGAATCAGAGACGCCTTTTGACGCGGTACCACTCTGCTTGCAACGATGGATTTCGTTTACCTCTTTAAATTTCCGAATTTCGGAAGCTGATTGTTGAATTGTGAATCTGGGGAGCACCTGATGATGATCGTCGTTTTTCACAGCAGCCAAAACGTTTCTGAAAGCTCACATCAAAAAGCATATCCCAAACAGTCCATATTATAAGCGAGCTGACCTTAAAAATCAACGACCATTATTTTCCCGCTCCCGCCGATGCTGACGCTGACGCTGGCGTTTTGCCTTACGCATTTCATGACGCTTGGCGAGCTTGCGTTTTTCCTGCTCATCTTCTTTGATCGCACGCTGGATCCGTTTCTTGTAGCCAGGCTTGACCTTCTTTTTGGTCTTTTTGACAAAGCCACGCAGCGTCGTATCCAGACTTTCCTTGCGACGATGATAGTTTTTCCGTCGATTACGGTCATAAGTCGTTACGATCTGCCCATTCTTAAACGTCTTTGGGGTAAATTTAATGCCGCGATCTTCCAATTTGGCAATCATCTCGTCTTCTGCCGGAGCATACAGCGTAATTGCCGTCCCCTTCATATTGGCACGCCCCGTCCGACCAACGCGGTGAACAAAGTATTCCAGATCACTTGGAATATCGTCATTGATTACCAATGATACGCCATCAATATCGATTCCCCGCGCAGCCAGATCAGTCGCAACGACATATTGATAGTCAAGGTTGTGAATCTGGCGCATGATCCGTTTCCGTGCTCTTGGCTCAAGGCCGCCATGAATCAAGGCAACCTTTAATCCTTGCTGCTGCAGGTAGTCGGTAATCTCTTCAGCGCGCTGACGAGTATTGGCAAAAATCAAGGCCAGATATGGATCGCCCAGCGTCAAAAGCTGATAGATCATCTCATTTTTATCGCGGCCTTTAGTCGACATCAGCCAGTTATCGACATTGGGATTGATTACCGTTTCAGTAGGAATCTCTTCAACGACGGGATTTTCCATATATTTCTTCAAAAATGGCCGCAGCCCTTGAGGAATCGTTGCTGAAAAGACCATCATCTGCAAGTCTTCCGGAAAATGGCTGGCAATGCCGTCAACCTGTTCCAAAAAGCCCATATCAAGCGTCATATCAGCTTCATCAACGACAAAGCGGTGAGCAGTATGAATATCCAAAGCCTGCGAGTTGATCAGATCCAGAATGCGCCCCGGCGTACCGATTACCAGCTGAGGCTGTTTGCGTTGCAGCTGATCAATCTGATGCTGCTTGTCGGTACCCCCAACGTAATTGTGAATCGTAAACTTTTGTGGTGCAAACCGATTCAGCTGCTTGGCTGCGTTATAGATCTGGTAAGCAAGTTCACGACTGGGCGTGGTAATTACAACCTGCACGTTTTGATTTTGAGCGTCCAGCTGTTCAAAAATCGGCAGCAAAAAAGCATGTGTCTTACCGCTCCCGGTCTGGGACTGACCAACCACGCTCTTATTGGCAAGCACGATTGGAATCACTTTTTCTTGAACCGGTGTTGGCTTAACGAAATGAAGATCTTTTAAGGCCTCCATTAAAAAAGGTTGAAAATGAAAATCAGCAAATGTTTCAGTCATTGAGGTTGGATTTCCTTTCTTGGTTAGGCATTGGCAGCCAACTCGTCCAGCTGACTGACCACTTCTTTGATTTCTTGTTCATCACGAGCCTTGGCACCACTGGCTAATGGATGACCGCCGCCTTGATGCTTTTTGGCCAGCTCATTGATAAAAGGACCTTTAGAGCGCAGACGAATCCGATAATGGCCATCCTCTTGTTCAACAAAGATTGCCCATGCCTTGACTCCTTGAATCTTGCCCAGCAAAGGCACGACAGCCGAAGTCCCAGCTTCAGTCAAGCCATAGCGCTTCAGGATTGCATCGGTCAAGACCACATAGGCTGCTCCGCTTTCCAATAGAGTCATGTTTTCATAGACGTATGCCGATAAGCGAGCCATGGGCAGCGTAATCGTATCCTCACGCTGACAGATTGTTGCCGCATCCGCACCGGCAGCCATCAGCTCACCCGCAATCCGCATCGTGTTGGGCGTCGTTGCCGGATACAAAAAACGACCCGTATCGCCAACGATTCCAGCATACAGAGCATGAGCAGCCTTTTGCGGCAGCTTCAGTTCGTTTGTGAAACGTTCATAAAACTCATAAATCATTTCCGAGCAGCTGGAAGCATCGTCTCTAACCCACATCAAATCACCATAAGGCTCGTCATTAGGATGATGGTCGATCTTGATCAGCTCATCGCCATTGTTGAACCGCCGATCATCAATGCGGGGAGCGTTGGCCGTATCAGTCACGATCACCAAAGCATCGTCATAGACGTCGCTTTCAATTTCATCCATCGTACCGATCCAATCAAATCCTGGGATGTGTTTGCCAACGACGTAGACCTGCTTGTAGGGAAACGAAGCCTTTAAAATCTCAGCCAAGCCAACTTGCGAGCCGATTGCATCGGGATCAGGACGCTGGTGGCGATGAATGATGATTTTGTTGTACTTTTTTATCTGTTCAAGAATTGACGTTAACTCGTCCATTTAACAAAATCCTCCTTGCATATTAAATAAATTGCTATTTTAAAACCATTCACCAGTATATCAGCAATTAGCGTTTTTTGCTTGTTCCTTAAACGTAAAAATCCCGATGAGCTGTTTGCCCATCAGGATTTTTAGCGTTGAGTTACGGATTACTTGTCCGCGTCAGCACTGTCGCTTTCAGCCGGCTTTTGATCATCAGCAGCTTCAGCCGATTCACTGGCTGGTGCGGCTTCGCTTGCCGGAGCGTCACTAGCTTCACTGGCTGGTTCTTCGCTGGCCGCAGCCTGACTGGCAGGTTGGGCTTCAGCAGCTTGGGTCTTGCTTGGAATTACCCGTGCAATTGCGGAAAGGTCAAAAGTCAAGTAGACGCCTTCACAATCAATCGTTACCGTTTGATCGGTAGTATTGATTTCATCAATCACCCCATGCAGACGGCTGATCATTACGACCTGATCACCCTTCTTCAAGTGATTTACCATTGATTGATGCTCTTTACGTTGCTTTTGTTGTGGCCGAATCATAAAGAAATACATGAAGGCAATCATCAAAACGATAATGATGATGCTAGACATTCCAGATCCGGTACTGCTTGCAGCTAAAATTTCCACTGCCGTTCATCCTCTCTTAGTAAATTATAATTATATGCTCAATAAACAACTTTACCAAAAAAACGACACAAATACCACTGGTTCAATCAAAAAGACCGTCAGCTGACTGAATGAAACGTTTTTTTCTAAATCAGGTTCTCAAAAATCGCCGTGATGGGTTGATCATGCATGATCGCTAAACGAGCCTGACTTACCAGCTGCCGCAGATACCAAAGATTATGCTGACTAATCAAGCGCGGACCAACGGAATTATCCATATGCAGCAGATGTCTCAGATAGGCTCTTGAATATTGCTCACAGACTGGACAATGGCAGTCTTCAGCGAATGGTTGTGGGTCAGCAGCAAAACGCGCCTTTTTAATCGGCAGCAGTCCTTGAGCGGTTAAAGCCTTGCCATAGCGTCCCCAATGAGTCGGTAAAGAGGTTTCAATCAGATCGATGCCGTTTTTAAGCGCGCTGACCAGCTGTGCTGACGATTGAATGTCAACCACCATCCGTGCCTTATCGGCAGGCAGCAGATCGACGCTTAGCTTCAAGACGCGATCAAATTCCTTGTCATTGTCAATATCGCTTAAGCCACCGATTACATAGCCGGAAAAATCCATTTTAGCTAAAGCCTCGATACTCTGTTTTCTTAACTGGGCAAACCCAGCGCCTTGCATCACGCCAAACAACGCCGGCGAATCAGCAGTCAGTTTCTGAATGGCCGCAGCTGCCCAGGCAGAATTGATTGCCACGGCTTTTTCAACATAGTCATACGGTGCATAATAAGATGGCGTCTGGCTCAGCATCAGCATGATATCCGGCTGCAGTTCGGTTTGTGATTCAATTACCGTTTGCGGCGTCATCAAGCGAACTGCACCCGTCTTGACGTCATGAAAACGCACGCCGTCTTTAGTCAGATGATTCTTCTTGACCAATGGCAAATGCCGAAAATCACCTGGCTTGGCAATCACCAGACCATCCCAAGCCATGAAACGATGCAGGCCGCCCAAATCACGGACTGTTTCGGTTCCAGGATTTTGCGAGACGATGCTTTCATCGACGCTAAGTCCCTTGATCTGGGATCGTTTGACTTCCGCTAACGCTAGATCATGAACCGTTAAGGCCGGTGCAGGCATGATCAGACTTGGCGTCTCAAGCGTCTGGCGACCGATTGCCAGCTGGGCTGCTCGGGCTGTTTCAGCATGATGCTGCAGTTTAAAATCAAACTTCAAAACGGTTATCCTTTCCTTTTTACCTAGTGTACCTAAGTTCTAATCACTGGGCAAAGCGACCCCTAAATGACGGTAGGCGGCTGGCGTTGCAACCCGTCCTCTTGGCGTGCGGGCAATGAAGCCGATCTGCAGCAGATATGGCTCATACATCTCCTCAATCGTCCCCATCTCTTCGCCAACGTTGGCCGCAATCGTTTTTAAGCCTACTGGGCCGCCATGGTAGTAGTCAATCATTGTATACAGAATGCGGCGGTCAATCTCATCTAAGCCACGCTCATCAACCTGTAGCAACTTGAGTGCCTTGTTAACGGTGACTGCATCAATGGCATCGCAGCCTGCAACCTGGGCAAAGTCACGCACCCGTTTCAAAAGTCGGTTGGCAATCCGTGGCGTACCTCTTGAACGCATTGCCAACTCACGGGCACCAGTTGGTTCAATCGGCATGGCAAAAATCTTGGCCGATCGAAAAATAATCTTTTCCAATTCTGCCTGACTGTAATATGCCATATGCTCAATAATGCCGAAACGATCTCGCAAAGGCGCCGATAAGACTCCTGCTCGTGTCGTTGCGCCAATCAGAGTAAACGGCGGCAGCGGAAAATGAATCGGATGCGCGGTTGGTCCTTCACCAACGACAATATCGATAAAATAGTCTTCCATTGCTGAGTAGAGCATTTCCTCAACCGTTTTCGGCAGCCGATGGATCTCATCGATAAACAAGACATCGCCTGGATGAAGCTCATTTAGCATTGCAACCAGATCACCCGGCTTTTCAATAGCTGGTCCGCTGGTCGTCTTGATGCCAACGTTCATCTCATGAGCAATCACCATTGCCAGCGTGGTTTTCCCTAATCCCGGCGGTCCATATAACAGCACGTGGTCCAGCGCTTCTTCACGACTGCGGGCAGCTTGAATATAAACAGAAAGCTTTCTTTTGATCTGTTCCTGGCCAATATAGTCAGCCAGCCATTGCGGCCGCAGACTGGTTTCACCGGCACTTTCAGCTTCGTTTTCAACCTGTGCCGACATCAAGTGCTGATCATCGTCCAAAAAGGTTCCTCCTCTCTTAGCTCAGCAAGCGCAGTCCCTGCCGCAGATAATCATCAGTCGACATTGCCGATTCTTTGCTAAGCGCTTTTTGTACTTTTTTCACCGACCGTTCCGGATAGCCCAGTGCCGTTAAAGCAGCCAAGGCATCCCTTAATTCAGTCGTCATCTCTATGTCGCTGGCTGGCACGTTGAAATCCAGCGGCTCATTGGCACGCAGCTGATCAATCTTGTCATGCAGATCCAAGACGATTTGGCCAGCCGTTTTCTTGCCAATCCCAGGAAACTTGGTCAAGTAGCCGACGTTGTCATTGGCAATCGCGTCAATCAAGCCCTGGTGATCCGGATTGGCCAGAATTGCCAAGGCGCTTTTGGGACCGATTCCCGATACGTTGATCAGCTGCATAAAAAGCTGCTTTTCTTCTGCACTGACAAAGCCATACAGAGTAATCGCATCCTCTCTAACGGCTTGATATACATAAACCTTGACCTTATCGCTGGGATTGACCTGCCAACGAAACGGATTGGCACAGGCCAGCCGATAGCCTACGCCATTGACGTCGATTACGATGTAGGTTGGCGCTGTATCAACAATTGCCCCAGTAAGATATTCAAACAATTTTTATTCCTCACTTTTTAACTGTTGTTTTTCATTATACCACACAAACGTTCGCCATCTAGAATGAATGGGCATCAAAATCGCGCGAATAGGCTTGGTGATGATCCTGAATCCGTTTAAAAAGCTTCTCTAGATCAGTATCAGTAAAGCGAATCGTAACTGGGCGGCCATGTGGACAATTAAACGGATTTTGACACTGGGCCAGCCTTTCCAACAGCGCCTTAGCCTGCTGATTATCCAGATGATGATTAGCCTTGATCGCACGTTTGCAGCTCATCATCATTGCCGTTTTCAAACGAAAATGCGCCACGCTCAGTTCTGTATCGCTCAATATCCAATCAATCATTTCTTTGGCCGTTGCCTCTTCTTGTCCTTCAACAAACCAAGTGGGATGCTCAGAAAGGACAAAACTGTTCTGTCCAAACGGCTCCAGATGCAAGTCAACCCCGTTAAGAATGTCGAGATGCTCACTGATTTTTAATGCCTCGGCTGTCGAAAAGCTTAAGACCAGGGGCGTCAAAAATGCCTGCTGATCATGACCAACCTCGCCGATCTCATGCCGAAAGCGCTCAAAGTTGATTCGTTCTTGGGCAGCATGCTGATCAACCAGATAAAGACCATCTGAAGCCTGAGCCAGCAAAAAGGTGCCATGATACTGCGCTAGATACTGCAGATCAGGGAAGCGCTGGTTTTCCTGATCGCCTGCATCATCAATATCTAACGCCATCTCTTCAGTCTTTGTATCGGCTTCAGTTTGATGGCTGGTCAAAATCGGCTGCTCAAATGGTGGTACCTGCGACTCATTTTGATAGCGCTGGTCAAAAGCAGCCATTGCAGGCCGGGTCAAATCCTCACGCTCTTTGATGACAACCGGTGCAGCAGCCTGATGCTCATCATCTTCAGCTGCGGTAACCGTCGGCGGCGTAGCTTGAGCCGGTGCTTTTTCATCAGCCGTCTGATAGGCAGGTACGGCTTCAGCAAAATGCGCTGCTTGAGCTTTTTGCTTATCTTTTAGCTGCCGTGCCTGTGAGCCAGCGTCCGGAATCAGATTCTGATTAGCCAGACTATGATAGACAGCCTGTTCCAAAAGACTGGCCAACTGATCTTCCTTGCTTAGGCGAACCTCACGCTTGGCTGGATGCACATTGACATCAACCAAGACCGGATCCAGATCGATATTAATAACGGCAAGCGGAAACCGTCCGACCATCAGCTTTGACTGATAGCCGGCAATAATCGCCTTAGTCAATGCATAGCTGCGCACATAGCGATGATTGATCGTCAGCGTGATATGGCTTCTTTGGGCACGCGTCAGTTCTGGTCGCGAGATATAGCCAGAAATTCTAAAATCTGGATTTTCCCCTTGGACTGGAATCATCCCGCGCCCAACGTTAACGCCATCGATAGCGGCAATGACCTGCTGCAATCTGCCATTGCCTGCTGAGCGAAACATTTCTCGCCCGTCATGAGTAAACGAGATTGCAACATCAGGATTAGCCAAAGCCAAACGATTGACGATATCAACCAGATGACTCAGCTCGGTTTTAGGTGACTTCAAATACTTTAGCCGCGCCGGGGTATTATAAAACAGCTCCGTCACTAAAATATCCGTTCCTTGCCGCGCAATTGCCGGTTTAAGCGACTTCTCCACGCCACCGCGAATATGATAGGCCGTCCCTTCTTGTCCTTTTGTTGCCGTTGTCATGATTACATCAGCAACTGAGGCAATACTAGGTAGCGCTTCCCCACGAAACCCCATCGTCTGGACGCGAAACAGATCGCGCGCTGATTCGATCTTGCTGGTTGCGTGCCGCTTAAAGGCCATTGGAACGTCGCTTCTGGCAATTCCGTCACCGTCATCGATCACGCGAATACTGCCTAACCCAGCTTCAGTTACCACGACGTCAATTCGATGACTGTGCGCGTCCAAAGCGTTTTCTACCAGTTCCTTTACGATTGATGAGGGACGTTCAATTACCTCACCAGCCGCAATCTGATTGGCCAAAACGCTGCTTAGTTGATGAATTTTTCCCATGAATGCTCAGCTCACTTTTGTTTTGCCAGTTTTGTCTGCCATTCGTAGACCTGGTTCATGATTTCCATTGGCGTCATTCCCATTAAATTTAGATTCTTAAGCTGACTGATCACTTTTGCTTCTGGACCTGATGCAGACTTGACAGTTTTTGGTACTGGAGCAAACAGTTCCAGCTGCCCATCTGGTTCGGCGGCAAGTGGCGTTGGCTCATCAGCATCTGGTACCGCAACTGATGATGAAGCAGCCGGCGCAGCGATTTTTTCAGCTGGTGCGGTCAATTTGATCTCATCTTGACTTTCCAACTGATTGAGAATTTGAGCAGCCCGTTTCAACAGATCTGCCGGCATTCCCGCCAGTTTGGCAACATGAATCCCATAAGACTTATCAGCCGGACCATCCTCAATTTTATGCAAAAAGACAAGCTCGCCGTTTTCTTCAGTTGCGCCGACATGAACGTTATGCAGGTGCTTAAGCGTCTGCTCCAGATCGGTCAGTTCATGATAGTGCGTGGAAAACAGTGTCTTAGCGCCGACATGATCATGAACGTACTCAATAATTGCCTGTGCCAGTGCCATGCCATCATAGGTTGCCGTGCCTCGTCCGATCTCGTCAAACAAAATCAGACTGTTAGCCGTAGCATGCTGCAGTGCATTGTTAGCTTCCATCATTTCGACCATAAACGTACTTTCACCAGCAATCAAGTCATCAGCAGCGCCAATTCGCGTAAAAATCTGATCAAAAATCGGCAGGTTCGCCTGATCAGCTGGTACAAAGCAGCCCATCTGCGCCATAACTGCTGTTAGAGCCAGTTGCCGCATATAGGTACTTTTACCTGACATGTTGGGACCTGTGATCAAAAGAATCGATGTCTGCGGATCCATCAAAACGTCATTTGGCACGTACTTCTGGTAGCCCATTACCTTTTCAACCACTGGATGCCGGCCGTTTTTGATTTCCAGACGGTGCGCTTGGTTCATCTGTGGCCGTACAAAATGATAGTCTTCGCTGACCACTGCAAAACTCTGCAAGACATCCAGCTCTGACAAGGCCTTCGCCAGTGACTGCAACCGATTGATTGCCTGCTTGACGGTTTCGCGCACGCCTACAAACAGATCGTACTCCAAAGCAGTTGATTTCTCCTGCGCGCCTAAAATCAAGGCTTCCTTGGCTTTTAGTTCTGGCGTGCTGAAGCGCTCGGCATTCGTCAGTGTCTGCTTGCGTTCGTAACGTTCAGTCGGCAGCTTGCTTAAATTGGCCTTAGTAACTTCAATATAGTAGCCAAAAACATGATTATAGCCAATCTTAAGGTTGCTGATGCCGGTTGCTTCGCGTTCTTTGGCCTGCAGCTGTGCAATCCACTGCTTGCCATTATTCATCGCGTCACGGTACTGATCAAGCTGGTCGTTGTACCCTGTCTTGATCACGCCGCCGTCAGTAACCGAGATTGGCGGTTCTTCAGCAATCGAGCGTTCAATCAAGTCGGCAATATCAGACAAGGGATCCAGTTTGGCTGCCAGATCATCAAAAACCGGCGCGTCAAGCGTTTCTAAAATATACTTGATTTTTGGCACCTGCAGAAGCGATGTCTTTAACTGAATCAAGTCGCGGCCATTTACGCTGCCATATGCAACCCGGCCAGCCAGGCGCTCCAGATCGTATACTTGGGTCAGTTCCTGCTGCAGATTGCTTCTTTCAAAATAGTTGTCCAACAGTACCTGAACCTTATCCTGCCGCTGCTCAATCTGTTCAGCATCAATCAAAGGGCGATCCAGCCAGCGTTTTAGCAGCCGACTGCCCATTGCCGTTTTCGTTTCATCCAAGAGCCATACCAACGTTCCCTGGCGCTTGCCGCTGCGCATATTGGTCGTTAATTCCAGATTGGTCTTGGAATAATGATCGATTTTCATATAGGAGCTCGGCTGATAAGAGATCGCCTTTTGCAGATGGTCAAGCGAGCGTTTCTGCGTTGTCAGCAGATATGAGACAAGCTGCGCAACCACCTGTTTTTCGCCAGGTCGTTCGAGGTCTTGCGTCAGGTAGCTGACTTCGGCATTTTTTAAAATTTCAGACTGTTTGGATAGTAAAATGTTGCGTTTGGTCAGCTGCTGTTCTATTTCAGAAGACAGCGAGTCATCAGCGACGATTTCTTTGGTCTGCAGGTTGATCAGCTCGTTTAAAGCCGCGTTTTTTCCTTTCAGCGTGGTAGTCTTTAATTCACCGGTTGCCAGATCTGCATAGGCCAGCTCAAACGTTGAGCCCTGCTGATTCAAAGCAGCTAAATAGTTGTTATTGCGAGCCGCATCACCGCTTTGATCCATCTGCGTTCCTGGGGTAATCAAGCGCGTAACGGCACGCTTAACCATTCCCTTGGCTTTTTTAGGATCTTCCATCTGTTCGCATATAGCAACCTTGTATCCCTTATCGATCAGAATGTCAACATAGCCATCAACAGCCTTATGCGGAACGCCGCACATTGGAATTGGGTTGGCAGCACTGTGATTGCGTGTCGTCAGCGTCAATTCGAGGATCTGGGCACCCTTGACGGCATCATCATTAAACAGCTCATAAAAATCACCCAATCGATAGAACAAAAAAGCATCTGGATATTGATCTTTAACTTGTTGATATTGTGCCATCATTGGCGTAAGCTTTTTAGCCAAAAATTTTCACCTGCTCCATTTATATTAATTTCTTTATTTTACATGAATTTGAATCAAAAACGCAAAACAGGGACTGAAGAACCGCTTCTCCAATCCCTATTTTTACTATTTAGCATAATCGACGGCGCGTACTTCACGAATAACCGTAACCTTGATATGGCCAGGATATTCCAGCTGTCCTTCGATCTCCCGCTTAATATCATGTGCCAAAGCCGTGGCCTGCAAGTCCGTAATCTTGTCTGGCTTGACAATAACGCGAACCTCCCGCCCGGCTTGAATAGCATAGCTGTGATCAACGCCCGGATTGCGGTTGGCAATCTCTTCTAATTTTTTGAGTCGTTGAATGTATTGCTCAAGCGACTCGCTTCTAGCACCTGGACGCGCACCTGAAACTGCATCAGCCGCCTGAACCAATACGGCAATGACTGATTCGGCCGGTACGTCGCCGTGGTGAGAGGCAATCGTATTAATCACAACTGGATTTTCTTTGTACTTGCGAGTCAGCTCGACCCCCAATTCGACATGTGAGCCATCAACCTCATGATCGACGGCCTTGCCGATATCATGTAATAAACCAGCGCGTTTCGCTAGGGTAACGTCTTCACCAAGCTCGGCAGCCATAATGCCTGCCAGCTTGGCAACCTCAATTGAATGGTCCAAAACATTTTGGCCATAGCTGGTCCGATATTTCATCCGACCAATCGTTTTGATCAGATCAGGATGCATCGCATGCAGTCCCAGATCAAATACGGTCTGTTCGCCAGTCTCACGCAGCTGAGCATCCATATCTCGGCGAGCTTTTTCAACTGCTTCTTCGATCTTGGCAGGATGAATTCGACCATCTTGGATTAAGCGTTCCAAAGCCATTTTAGCAATTTCACGCCGCACCGGATCAAAACCACTCAAAACGACCGCTTGTGGCGTGTCGTCGATAATCAGATCAATCCCGGTTAAAGTTTCCAAAGTTCGAATGTTACGTCCTTCACGCCCAATAATTCGACCTTTCATATCGTCATTAGGCAGGGCGACAACGGAAACGGTCGCTTCTGAAACCGTGTCAGCAGCACTGCGTTGAATTGCTTCAACAATCAGCTGCTTAGCCTTTCTGTCAGCTGCCAGTTCAGCAGTCTGCTCACTTTCGCGGATCATAACCTCGCGTTCCGTCTTCAACTCATTCTGGAGCTGTTTTAACAACAGTTCTTTGGCATCTTCATGCGACATCTGAGCTACTTTTTCCAGTTCAGCCTGACGCTGTTCAATCAATTGCGTTACTTGTTGTTGACTTTTTTGAATCTGCTCGTTCCTTTGATCCAGTTTATGTTCGCGGGAACTGACTGCATTTTCTCTTTTTTCAAGGGCATTATCCTTGCGATCAAGGGTGGTTTCGCGCTGCAGCATCCGGTCTTCTTGACGCTGAACCTCATCGCGACGCTTTTTAAGCTCTTGCTCCACACTTTCCCGATATCTGTGACTTTCTTCTTTGGCCTCTAAAATAGCCTCTTTTTTGGCCGTCGCAGCATCTTTTTTCGCAGCAGCGATAATTCCCTCGGCGCTATTGTGCGCCTGTGCAATTTGTTTCTCATAAGAGACTTTTCGAATTACATAGCCGACAATAATACCGACAACCATAGCGAGCGCGGCGATAAACAAGCCGAAAGCACTCATCGTTTCACCTCCGCATCAACTATTTTATGTTGTTGGTTGAATTAACAATTAATTAATAGTGAACAAATGAAAATCTGCACACAAAGTAATTTTAATCGTGCTTATGAATAGTGTCAATAATTCAAGTTAAACAAATCTTAATGTAGCTTCTGTGACATTAAGATAACTAAATAAAAACTCAAATCCAGCTGCGGCCGAATTTGAGTTTTATTGCTTACTTATCGTCAGTTTCCGTTGCCACGTCAAGACTTTCCTGCTGTGGTTTTTTGTTTTTGGCAGTCTCATTGACGCCATCAGCTGCTGTTGTCAATGAAGCATCCGGCTCCATACCATAGGCAACTCGAACTTTGTTAGTCAGCTCGGCCATTGCTTCAGGATGTTCATCCAGCCACTTCTTGGCATTTTCACGTCCCTGACCAATTCGTTCGTTGCCATATGAATACCAGGCACCACTCTTTTTAACCAAGTCTTTTTCAACAGCCATATCCAGGACTTCACCAGTCTTAGAAATCCCTTGACCATACATGATATCGACTTCTGCTTTTCTGAATGGCGGTGCAACCTTGTTCTTAACGACTTTGATTTTGGCACGGTTACCAATAACCTCAGTCCCGTCTTTCAACTGTTCACCACGACGGATTTCCATTCGAATCGTGGAATAGAATTTCAGTGCTCGGCCACCTGGCGTCGTTTCCGGATTACCAAACATAACCCCGACCTTTTCCCGAATCTGGTTGATAAAAATGGCAATCGTCTTAGTTTTATTGATTTCACCAGAAAGCTTGCGCAGTGCCTGCGACATCAGACGTGCTTGCAGACCAACGTGAGTATCACCCATCTCACCCTCAATTTCAGCACGCGGAACCAATGCCGCTACTGAGTCAACGATCACGATATCAACCGCGCCGCTAGCAATCAAGGCATCAGCAATTTCCAAGCCTTCTTCACCGGTATCTGGCTGAGAGAGCAACAGGTCCTTGACATTAACCCCTAATGCCTGTGCGTATTGTGGGTCTAATGCATTTTCAGCATCAATATAGGCTGCCGTCCCGCCACGCTTCTGAACTTCAGCAACAGCATGCAGGGCCACCGTTGTTTTACCGGAACTTTCTGGTCCATACATTTCAATAATTCGGCCACGCGGATAACCGCCTACCCCCAGTGCTTCATCAATTGCCAGCGAGCCACTGGAAACCGTCGCAATCTTGGTATCAGCTGCGTCACCCATTCGCATGATGGAGCCTTTGCCGAAGTTTTTTTCGATTTTACGCAGTGCATTTTCCAGCGCTGCCTGTCGTTGATCAGCCAAAATGTTTTCCTCCTTATTTCCGAAGTTGTCTGTAACTATCTTATCAGTAATCATGGGTAAAAGACAAGCAAAAAGTGAACGTTAGTTCGTTTTATTTTGCAAAGCCCAATAGGTAAACAACAGTCCCATCTGAACGCTGCGTTGGCGAATCCATTGGCGCGTTGCCATTTTTTGCGAGAGATGCAGCTGGCTGGTCTGAGTTGGCTGCCCCTTGATTGCAATCCCGATCCAAACCGTTCCAGCAGGCTGACCTTCTAAATCATCTGGGCCGGCGACCCCAGTAAATGAGACGCCAACATCGGCATTCAGTTTCTTTTGACATCCCTCGGCCATTGCTTTGGCAGTTTGAGCACTGACGACGCCATATTGGTCGATTACGGCTTTAGGAACGCCCAACAGCTGTTCTTTTGTCTGCGCGGCATACGTTACAAACCCACCATTAAAGACTTTCGATGCGCCTGGAACGCTGCAGATCGTACTTTGAAACATACCGCCCGTCAGACTTTCCGCACCAGTAATCGTCCATTGATGCTCTCGCAGCAGCTTAACGACTTGTTCAGCCAAGGTGACGTGTTCGCCAATTCCAAAACAATATCGGCCAACACGCTTGAAAATGGCTTGTTCAGCAGCAGCCAGCTTTTTTTCTGCTTGAGCCTGCATTGCGTCATGAATGGTTAGACGAACTTGAATCTCACCAGGCTGAACGTATGAGGTTGCCAAGACGTCATCAAGTTTGGCTTCATCTAATACCTGCTCAATCTCATCCATCAGCTGCGATTCTGGGAGTCCTAAAAAATGCAGATTATGACTGAAAATGGCTTTATCATTGCCAAACTGCTGTTTTAAAAGCGGCAAGAGGCTCTGGGTTACCATCGGCTTGAATTCACGCGGTGGCCCGGGCAAAACGACATAGGTGTGCCCTTGATGGTTCAAGTAGGCACCATCAGCCATTCCGGTAGGATTAGCCAAGATCTGACCGCCTTTTAGATAATAGGCCATTTTAATGTTTTCTGGCGTCATTTTGGTTTTTCTGATCACAAAATCGGCTTGAATCTTTTGCCACTGCTCATCATCCAAAGCCAATTCAACGCCAATTGCCGCAGCCGTGCTTGCCATGGTCTGATCATCCAGCGTTGGTCCCAAGCCGCCACAGACAAAGATCAGCTGAGCACGTGTCTGTGCCTGACTGATGGCTGCCTGAATCCGCGTTGGATCATCATCAGTCGTTGTCTGCCAGTGAGCATCAATATCCAGCCGCCGCAGCTGATCAGCTAAGAAACGGGCATTGGTATTGACAATCTGTCCTAAAACGATTTCAGTTCCAATTGAGATAATTTCTGCTTCCATAAGCATCCCCCTCAACTTAATATATGCCGATTATCGGCTTATGCATTAAAAAAAGCAAAAAAAGCAAGTTCTAAAGCGCAGTGGCTCTAAGAACTTACTTTAATTTAGCCAATTTTATTTAAATCCATCCGCAAAAACGCCACGACCCTTAACAAAGTAGTCGATTCCTGAGTAGACCGTAAAGAACAGGCAAATGTACAGCATAATCTGACCAAATGGAATATTCCAGATTGCAAAAATCACATTGTGCAAAAGCAAGAAAATAATGGCGATAAATTGAGTCGTCGTCTTAATCTTGCCCGGCATCTTGGCAGCCAGCACCGTTCCATTTTGTTCTACCAGCAATAGACGCAGGCCCGTTACCGAAAGCTCACGCCAAATAATAATAGCAGTCACCCAGGAAGGTACGACCCCTTGACCCGTCAAGACGATAAAAGCCGTCATTACCAACAGCTTATCAGCCAATGGATCGGCAAACTTACCGAAATTGGTTACTAAATGGTCACGACGCGCAATTCGACCATCCAGATTATCAGTAATCGTGGCCGCAATAAACAGGATCGCCGCAATCAGTTCGGCAACTGGAATCGTAGCACCCCAAAACGTAACGCTGCCCCAATCAAATGGCACTACCATTAAGATCAGGAAAAATGGAATAATGATCAGCCTAACGATGGTTAATTTATTTGGTAAATTCAACGAAACTTCCCCCTATTTCACTAAATTAACGCGTACTGGATACGCTCGTCTGCGTTGATGAGGTTGACGCAACCCCAGACGTCGTACCTGACCCAGCAGTTGAAGACGTGCTTTGCGAAGTACTGGTCGTCACGGCAGATGAAGAAGTTGAAGAAGCTGAAGACGATTGCGTAGTATTGCCAAGCTTAATCGTAACCGTCCGCGTGTTTGGATAAGTGTTGTTCTGCGTCAGATCAACCGTGGTGTTGCCAAGCTTGACTGTAGTAGCGCTGGCATTGCCAAGCGTCAAGACGATCGTTTGGGCGTTCTTGGCAATATTGATTTTTTCCGTTTGGTTGGCGCTCATCGTCTTGCTTAAACGCTGTGAGTTATCAACCGTTACTGCATTCCAGGCTTGTCCAGAAGTCTTGATCGTCAAGGTCGTGTCCTTGGTTAAGGCATCACCGGTAAACGTAACCGCACTGCTGGTTCGCGTTGAAGCCGTCAGTTTGATGCTGTCAGACGTCTTCTTTGAGCTGGACGATGACTTCTTTTTGCTTGAGCTGGAAGACTTCTTGCTTGATTCACCTGAAACCTTGACCGAACTGTTGTCAATCTTGGTCGAAGAATCACGATGACCTCTAACGATTGCCGTCAGCCAAATTGCCGCCAGAACAATAACGACGATGACAATCGCAATCACCGTTGGCAGATACTTTCTGGCATCGTTAACCTTGGTAAGCTTGCGTTTGGAAGTTGCCCGTGTCTCAACGGCTTGAGCAATATGTTCCGAATATTCATCAGTCTTGGCTTTAGGCAGATCGTCATCGTATTCCTTTAACAGATCCTCGCCGTCCAGACCAACCGTATCAGCATACTGTTTGACAAATGCCCGAACATAAAAATCGCCAGGCAGCTCATCAAACTTTTCGTCTTCGATGGCAATCAAATAGCGTTTTTGAATCTTGGTCGCCTGCTGCAGGTCATCTAAGGTATATCCCTTGGCTACCCGAGCATCATGAAGCTTTTTACCAACTTCTGGTCGTTTTTCTTCGTTTTCACTCATACCTAATCCTCATTCTTTTAAATTTTAAATTAGTCCATAACCTAAAATAGTATAGCATACTATCGCGACGGCAAATTTTAAGAAACGCTTATTTCGTTGGCGGTACGATTTGATAGACCGAGAGCCGCTCTGGTTTGACGAATTGATCAATGGCAATTGCCAGCTCATCATAATCAATACTGCGCAAAATCTCAATTTCATCCAGCAGCGTTGCATGATCAAAATAGCTGCCGCCGTACAGCATTGCGATATTTTCCGGTGAGTCCAGCTGATTGATCAAGCGGCCCAGCATCGCGTGCTTTACGTCTTCAAACTGATTTTTCACTGCTGCCAGCTGTTCAGGCGCCTCTTTTAGAATCTGAATCATGGCATCGGCAAACTGCTCCATTTGATCAGTATCCGTGCTGAAGGTTGCCAAATGAAAGCCGCGCTGAATCTCAAAATTATAATTAAAAGAATCGTCTATAACACCAGTATCATACAAACGTAAAAAGTTGGCTGACGTCTCATCAAACAGCATTGCCAGCAAAAGATTGATCCGCCATTTATAAAGCAGCCGTTCCTTACCGTTTTCAAAACTTTGAATGCCGCGCAGTCCGACCATTACCTTAGGCCGCTCAACTGCCATCGTCAATGTACGAAACGGAATGACGTCGTTGGCGGTCGGATCGCTGATTACCGCGGTTCGCTTAGGCAGCTTAGGCGCATCAAAATGCTTGACTGCCTGATTTTGCTCAACCCACGCTAGAACCTGCTCAACATCAAGTCGTCCAGCAACAAACAGATTCATATTGGCTGGTTGATAAAAGGTACGATAGGCATCGTAAAGAATTGGTGCCGTAATCTTTTGAATCGATTCCTGGGTGCCGGCAATGTCAATATGCATCGGGTCATTAGGATACAGGTTGCCCAGCATCCCAAGATATAAACGCCAACTGGGATCATCATTATACATGGTGATTTCTTGACCAATGATTCCCTTTTCCTTAGCAACGGTTTGTTCAGTAAAGTATGGATCCTGAACAAAATCCAGCAGTACATCTAGGTTTTCGTGGAGGTGAGAAGTCGTTGAAAACAGATAGCGCGTCTGCGTAAAGCTGGTAAAAGCATTGGCATCGGCTCCCAGCTTGCCAAATAGGTCAAACGCGTCATGATCGGCCTTTTCAAACATTTTATGCTCTAAAAAGTGGGCCACGCCATCCGGAACCGTCAACAGCTCATTTTTTTGATCAGGCACGAATGTATTATCAATTGAGCCAAATTCAGTTGACAAAACAGCATAGGTCTTATGAAAGCCTTCCATTGGCAGCATCGTTACCAAAAGACCATTATCCAGCTGCTTTTGGTACACGTTTTGATTGAATTCCGAATATTTGAATTGCTGCATTATTCCTCACCATCCAAAAAATAGACTGCCTGCAGCTGAAGCTTTTTAGCCAAATTGGCAACCTGCTCTTTAGTCACCTGCTGCAGTGATTCAATAACGTTTTCTGCTGGCAGCCGATTACTCATACAGTCAACCAGCCAATGCTCAACAATGCCGCCAGGAGCATCCAGACCAGTCTGATACTGGTTGATCAAGGCATCCTTGACTTCCTGCATGACCGTTTCGCTAAAATCACCCTGCTGAACTGCCTTGACCTGAGCCTCTATTAATTGTCGCGCCTGGTGATAGTTTTTGGCATCGATCCCCGTCTGAATTGCCAGATGACTGCTGAACAAACGCAGCTGACTGGATGCATAGTAAGCTAGGCTGGCTTTTTCCCGCACGTTGGCAAATAACTTGGAATATGGCGTGCCGCCTAAGATTCCATTCATGACCAAAGCAGCATAGTAGTTTTCATCACGATAGAAAACCGGAAAGTGATAAGCCAGGTTCAGTTTGGCCTGATTAACGTCTTGGCGCTCACTCAGCTCACGAACGCGATGATGAAACGGCTGACGATAATAGATGTCGTTAGGCAGTGGCGACTGACGCGGCGACAACGGCCACTGTCTGAAAAGATCAAGTACCGCCTGCGGATCCACATTGCCATAGACAAAAATGTCAATCTGGTCATGAGCCAGCATATCATAATAGGTCTCAACCAAAGATGCCGGCGTTAGCTTGTCCAGATCCTCTAGCCGACCATAGCTGGGAATCCGCATCAAAGAGCTTTGGTCATAATAAAGACGGTCCAATTGCCAGGCAGCGTAGTACTGTTTGTTTTCTTTAATGGAAGCCAGCTCATTGGCAACGTTTTGCCGCTGGGTCTTAAAGGTTGCTGCATCAAAAGCGCCATCCGTTATTAAAGGACGAAAGATCATCTGATACAAGATATCCACCAGACTGGCAAAAATACCTGGCTGAGCAAAGCGATCGTCAACTGCCTCAGCTCGTACCCGCAGCGTATGTGCATAGCCAATGCGACTGACGCTGGCACTGGCATCGGCGCCGTATAGATGATTCAAGGCCTTGGCAAATGCTGTCTGCGTTGGATATGCTGCCGTACTGGTTTCCAAAAGATTGGCCAACAGATTGCGCGCTGCCGAATTATCTGCCGTCTGTGGCGTTGCAAAGTTGATCAGAATTCGATTAACGTGAAACCGCGACGTTGGCTCAACATGCAGTCTAACGCCCGGCTGCAGATTAAAATCCACCATATTACCCTCATTTCCAAAATTGATTAATGTTTTTGACTGTCATAATTCATTCTTACTGATAGATACAATATTCCATATTACTTGATTCGCCCATAAATTACAAACGAGGGCCCGTTAAGTCGCGCCCTCGTTGGTTAATTTTATTTTTTTACTGGTCCCAGATAATTGCTGCTGACGCCAAACCACTTCTTATTGATTTGCCGCAGCTCGCCGTTTTTCTGGAGTCTAGCCAAACCTTCGTTAACCTTCTTTTGCAAGGTCTTGTCACCCTTGCGCATCCCAACGGCAAAATAGTCTTGCGGCATCTGCGGATCTGAGTAGACTCGATAGGCCGAGCTGTCTTTTTGGTGCTTAATGTAGTAGTCCGCATAGACCTCATCCATTAAAATGCCTTGAATTCGCCCCGCATTCAAATCGATAAATGCATCAGGGAAGGTATCATAAAGCACGGCCTTGTGATTCTTGATCTTATCTTTTAACAGTTTAGGATACTCGTCTAAAGCCATTGCTCCCGTTGAGCCATTTTGGACGCCTAGACTCTTCCCCGCCATATTGTTGAAATTATTGATGTGATCTTTTTTCTTGGTAACCAGCACTTGTTTGTTAAGCAGGTAAACACGACTGAAAGCAACTTTTTTAGCTCGTTGCGAAGTTACTGAATATCCGTTCCATAACAAATCAATAGTACCATTTTTTAATTCGGTTTCTTTCATTGACCAATCGATCGTTTGAAAATCAACCTTAATGCCATATTGTTTAAAGACTGCTTTAGCCAGATCAATATCATAGCCAACCAACTTGCCATTTTTTTCCCGAAAGCCCATTGGTACGAAACTGTCATCCAGACCAATCACAACCTTGCCCCGCCGCTGAATCTGTTTCCAGGTGTCTTGCGTATCAGCACGCTGGGTAACGTTTTGACAGCCACTCAACAGCATAACCGGCAAAATCAACAGCAGCAGCCAATATTTGAACTTCTTCAATTTTCCGGCCCCCATTACTATTGCTGATCCAAAGCTTTAACCTGCAGAATATCGTCAGCGACTTTTTGAGCAAACTCCATATCATGCGTAACCACCAGCTGCGTCATACCGTCTTTTTTTAAGCCCAAAATCAGCTTGGCAATCTCATCACGCAGATTAGGATCAAGAGCAGAGGTTGGCTCATCGTAGCAAAGGATCTTAGGCTTCATCGCCAGTGCCCGCGCAATTGCCACACGCTGTTTTTGACCACCAGAAAGCTGATATGGATACAAATCGCCTTTACCATCCAAACCCAGTTCCTTTAAGAGATTTTCGGCATCCTGCTGGGCGGCGGCTTTTGCTTTTTTCAAGACCAGCGTTGGTGCCAGCGTAACGTTTTCAAGAACCGTCAGATTAGGGAAAAGGTTAAAGTCTTGGAAAACAACCCCGATCACACTGTCAGAGCGATCCGTTCCCTGTGGATCAAAAGGACGACCATCAATCAAAAACTTACCGCTGTCGGCTGCCTCTAAACCAGTAATGCAGCGCAAAAGCGTCGTTTTACCTGCACCGGATGGACCAACGATGCACAAAATCTCACCATCTTTAACCGTTAAGTCAACGCCGTCTAAAATCTGACGCCCACCAAAGCTCTTTTTAAGTTCTTGCACTTCCAGCATCTTCATGGCCTCCTTTTACTTAAAGTACGAATAGCGCTTTTCAACCTTGTTCAGGATAAACGTGCAGATCCCGATTAAGATTAGGTAGATCAAGCCAACCAAAAGCAATGGTACCAAAGTTACGTCCCGTGCCGTAGCAACATTGCCGGCCCGCAACAGATCGCCCAGACCAATTACGTATACCAAAGATGAGTCCTTAACCAGATTGATGACCTCATTGCCGATCGAAGGAATTACGATCTTAACGACCTGTGGAATCACGATCTTGCGCAGCGTCTGACCATAGCTTAAGCGCAGAACCCGCGCTGCCTCATATTGGCCTTGATCAATTGACTGAAAGCCGCCCCGAAAGATTTCGGCAAAATAGGCACCATAGTTGAGAATAAATGCAAACAGCGCGGCATCGTAACGCTGAAAAACAATCCCAATAATTGGCAATCCATAAAAAACAAAAATTAATTGCAGCAGCAGCGGCGTACCCCGCATCAGCCAGACATAAAGCTCAAGCAGCCATTGCAGTGGCCGAAACTTGGAAGTCAATCCTAAACTAACTAAGATCCCCAAAGGCAGTGAACCAAGCAGCGTCCAGAAAAACAGCTTTAATGTCATGCCAGCGCCTTGAAGCAGCGATGGCAGAATTTCCATAACATAGTGTATTGACATGATAAAACCTCCCTCAAATGCTTCGATAACAAAAAACGTCCTCAACAGTCATAACAACTGTCGAGGACGCCGCAACGTGATCCCACCTCATCATTGCAGTCAGCTCACGCTAAACTGCCTCAGCGAGTTCAAATCTAAACTCTGTGCTGTAACGGGCTTCCCCGGAGCGACTTACTAAATTCATTCGATCGCCCAACTCGCAGATGTGATTCACTGTTGCCTTCTGGTCGCTTCCCATCAACCGCGACTCGCTAAGCAGACGGCTAAACAGCTACTAGTCTGTTCTTTGTTTTTGTTATCGTTTTTTAATAATTGTCAGTATCTTACTATCATCCAGCAGCCTTGTCAAGACCTCACCGTAAATTTAGCGGCGTTCGATATCAGCAGCCCAAGTAATCAGCTTTTGCAATGGAAAATACAAAAACAGCAGATATACCAGATTCAAAAGCAGCGTTGGCAACAGCGTATCCAACAAAAAACCGCCCAGGCCAACCTTGGCAATTCCTACTGCAGCATAGGCCCAATAGTTAAAAAGCTCAAATACCGCCAGATCGATCAAAAAAACCAGGGCAATCATCGGAAACGATGACGTGATATATTTAGCCAACAGTTTCGTCAGACCAACAACCATTGGATAAAGGAACATGAACAGTCCCAAGATCCCTGAATAATAGAGATCACAAAAAATCCCCGCGATGACCGAAAATTCAATCAACGGAATCTGAATGTCGCCTTCAAAAAAATACGAGCAGACCAGCCAGACAATGACCAATTGACTGACCATTGCATAGGGATAATGAAAGAAAAAGCCTGCAAATACCTTGCTTAAAGAACCATCCAAAAAGAGGGCAGCGAACAGACCCAAAGGAAACACATATCTCAACCGGGATAATCTATACATGTCACACCGCCTCTAATCGTTTAATTCCGCTACCGTAACGATATTGATCTCGTTAAAGTTCGTAGCCGGTTTGATGTAGACCTTTTTAGCCAGTCCATAATCATCCTTGCCGATACGTGAGACTTTGCCGACATAGAGTCCTTTTGGCGTAATACCGCCCATTCCGTTGGTTACGACCTTAGCACCTTTTTTAATCTTAGCCGTTGAGGTTACCTGCCCCATAATCAGCTCATTGGTTCTGGCATTATAGCCCGTAATGATCCCGTTGACGCTCTTACCATCAGTGCCATTAATCACAATTGAAAAACGATTGGATGACTCGCTGGTATCACTGAGCAGTTCAACTTTACTGTTGGTCTTGTTAACTTCCGCCACTCGGCCAATCAAGCCGCCGCCAGAAAGTACCGGCATGTTCTTTTTAATACCGCTGGTCTGCCCCTCGTTGATCACTAATTGCTGCTGCCATGAAGAAGGCGTCCTGGACATTACAGCTGCACTAACGGTTGAATAGTCGGTCAGCGAGTTCTTGAGCTTCAATTCTGCTTTTAGCTGCTTGTTTTCCTTAGCCAGCGTTTGGTCACGAACCTTAACCTGGGCCAGCTCAGATACTTTCTGCTTCAGCTCGCGATTTTCCGTGTAGGCATTCATCAATCCGGAAACTGAATCAGCGACGCCCTGTACGGCATTGACCGGATATGCCACAATGCCATCGGCAAAGCCGGCGATGTCATTGCCAAACTGCTGAATCAGCGGTGGGGTCGAACGACGGTTGCGCATCGCAATCGAGCCGCCCATTAAGCCAAAGCAGACTACTAGAATTACCACTGTAATTACCAAGCGGCGATTCGAAAAAAACTTCTGCATTTTTATCCTCCAATGCACCCAGATACATTTAACGGGACTGGGCAAAACAAATCGTTTTGCGACCAGCCCCGCCCTGTTAACTGTGTATCAGTTATTCTCTTTACTCGATTGCGTGACTACTTGCTTTTTTTCATCACATCAATGCTCTTCAGTGACTCACCAGTCCCGATAGCAACACAGTCCAATGGATCATTGGCGATAAATACAGGCACCTTGGTAGCATCGGCAATAACTTCTGGCAAGTGCTTAAGCAAGGCACCGCCACCAGTCAGCACGATCCCATGGTCAATTACGTCAGCCGCAATTTCCGGTGAGGTTTCTTCCAACGTTCCCTTGATGGCTTCGATAATCGCTTCGACAACATCTTGCAACGCGTTGGAAACATCAACTGCCGAAACTTCTTTAGTCTGTGGCAGACCAGTTACCAAATCACGACCACGGACTTCGGTAGTTCCCATTTCCTTAGCTGCCTCAACAGAAGCTGAGCCGATATCCCACTTGAGCTTTTCAGCCGTACGTTCACCAATCAGCAGATTCTTGTTTTGACGAACGAACTGTGCGATCGCATCATTCATCTTGTCACCGGCCATGCGAATCGAACGACTTGAAACGATGCCACCAAGTGAAATCGTAGCAACATCCGTCGTACCGCCACCAATGTCAACAACCATACTTCCAGTTGGATCCATAACCGGCAGACCAGCACCAATTGCAGCTGCAAAAGGTTCTTCGATCACATAGGCATCACGTGCGCCAGCCACCCGCGTTGCATCAATTACGGCACGTTTTTCAACTTCCGTAACGCCACTAGGTACGCAGACCATTACGTATGGTTTGCCGCCATTTTTGCCGAGTGCCTTTTCCATATAGTGCTTCATCATAGCAACCGTCGTATCATAATCGGCAATCACGCCGTCTTTCATTGGGCGAATCGCCACAATGCTTGCAGGCGTGCGTCCAATCATATCACGTGCTTCTTCACCAACCGCGATGACCTCGCCGCTCTTTTTGTTGCGGGCAACTACGGATGGTTCACGCAAAACGATGCCTTTGCCTTCAATGTAAACAATAGTATTGGCAGTACCAAGATCAATGCCAATATTTTTTGCTCCAATTCCTAGCAATCTGTTTCTTCCCTTCGTATACAAAAGTAGTCGTTCATTTTCATAATACAATAGCGTTGATATTATACCATAGCCGAACGTTAAATTAACAGACATTACTATACACCAAACGCCAGAGAAAAACAGCATTGCTATTCAGCATTCAGGTTTCCTTAACCGAATTTTAAAATTCAATTCGCAATTTGATCATTAAATGCCGCATGAGCCTCTTGACTTTCACGCCAGCTGTAATAGTCCTGGCTGCCAATCACAAGACAATCCAACAGATGCAGTCCCAGCAGCTGACAGCCCCGTTCCAGCCGTCGCATAAAGCTCAGATCCTGTCTGGATGGCTCGGGATCGCCTGAAGGATGATTGTGAACCATGATCAGGCCAAATGAATTCCAGTGCAGCACGTAGCGAAAAATTTGATCCGGATAAAGCATACATTCCGCTTGACCGCCTTTAAACAGACAGCGTCGTGCTATGATCTCGTTATGCACATCCGTACAAAGCACTTCGACTGACTCTTGCGTCTGTCCAGCCATCTCATCCATTAAAAACTGGCCAACCTCATTACTGGAATAGGCGTGACCTAGGATATCATGCGGACAGGTTAAAATCAGATTTCCCAGCTCAATTGCTGCCAAAACCGGTTTAAGACGTTTGCGATCATATCCCAAAAAAGCATCCTGTTCTTCCATCGTCATATTGCGAAAAACAGCTGGCGTGGGAAAAAGTTCTAAAAAATGATTGGCAAGGTCTCCTTCTTGATCAAAAACCATGTTAACTAATGCCACATAGCGCTGCTGGCAAGTTTTTTCAGTCATTTGATTACCTCCTCTGCCATTACTATATGCAAGACAGAGCAGATTTTATTTTTAATCAGCAAAAAAACGCCGAACCTCTGAGATAAAGTATAACGAGCCGGTAATCAAGATTGCATCATCGGCTGAAACTTCCCTTGATAATCTCAGCAATCCCTCTTGCCAGCTGGATGCCGTTTCAATTGGCCAATGCGTCTTGATATCTGCAGCTGCTTTTTTTAAATCAGCGCTCGGCCGCTTGGGACCCGGACCGGCAAAATTGGTCAGCATCAAATGAACATTGGGCAGACTGGCAATCTCTCCCAACATTAACTGATATTGTTTATCAGCCAAAATTGCTACCAAAACATAGATTTCCATTTCTTTAAAGTCATTTTGCAGCGTTGTCGTCAAAGCTTGCATTCCGGGCAGATTATGAGCACCGTCTAAAACAACCAACGGTGAGTCATTGACGATTTCTAACCGCCCCGGCCAGCGTGTATTGGCCAAGCCGTTTTGAAAAGCCTGGACGTCTATCGGCACACCCAGTCGTTTCAAATAAAGCTGCGCCATGGTGAGAGCAACGGCAGCATTATCAACCTGATATTCACCGGCCAGTCCCAGCTGGAATCGTTGACGATGAAGCATTAGCCCATCATATACAATCTCGTTTTTCAGCTGATGACGATTTATTTTTTTAGCCGTAAACTGTCGCCCGTTTTCATATAATGGTGCCTGTTTTTCTTGTGCATCTGCTATGATTGTCTGCCGCGCAGCCTGAGGCAACCGGCCAATCACTACCGGTACATTTGGCTTGATGATACCCGCTTTTTGACATGCAATCTCAGCCAGCGTATCACCCAAAACATGCATATGATCGTAGCCAACCGTAACAATCCCACTGACAGCTGGCACAATCACATTAGTTGAGTCATAAAGGCCGCCAATTCCCACCTCGAGAATTACAACATCTGGCTTTTTTTGTGCAAACCAGGTAAACATAATTGCAGTATCAATCTCAAATTCGGTAGGACCACCCTCAGGCAATACTTGATCTAGATAATCAACAACGGGGGCCACCTTTTGGGCAGCCTTTACCAGCTCATCATCCGAAATCGGCTGGCCATTCAGTGAGATTCGCTCATTAAAGCGGACAATAAACGGCGAGGTAAAAGTCCCTACCGTCAAGCCACTTGCCATTAAGAGCGATCGCAGCATTGCTACGGTTGATCCCTTGCCATTGGTGCCGGTAACGTGCAGATAGCTGAGCTTTTCTTGTGGATTGCCAAGTTCTTTTAAAAATCGCCGCATCCGTTTCAGAGTTGGAATCTTTTTAAACTTGGTCCGGCCATGAATAAATGCCAGAGCATCATCGTAGTTCTGAATATTCGTCATGATAAATCCTTTCATTTTTAAGCCCAATTATAGAACAATTGTTCGCAAAAATCGACTTAATTTGCAAAAAAACATCCCCAAAGCTCCATTGAACTCTGGGGATGTCCTGCTTACCTAATTAAGCATTCTGCAGCGAAGCAAGACGTGCTTGGGCTGCTTCCAGCTTCTGCTTCCATTCGACTGCCTTAGCCCGTTCTTCGGCTACAACAGCTTCAGGAGCATTGTTGACAAATTTTTCGTTGCCAAGCTTCTTTTCGGAACGTTGAACTTCCTTTTCCAGCTTAGCAATCTCTTTTTCCATCCGCGCCTGTTCCTCTTTTAGATCAACCAGTTCAGCCATTGGAATGTAGACTTCAGCACCGGTAACGATACCACTCATGGCCAGTTTTGGCGCCTGCGTATCGGTAGCAATCTGCAGATCAGCAGGATGGCAGAAGCGCTTGATGTAGTCTGCATTGGCCAAAAGCATGTCAGCAGCAGCCTGATCATCAGTCTTGATCAGCAGGTCGACTGGCTTGGACATTGGCGCATTGGCTTCATTGCGAATGTTGCGCACGGCCGTAATCAGTTCGATCAGACGCTTCATCTGTTCTTCTGATTTTTCATCAGCAAATTCATCATGAACCACTGGGTAGTCAGCGATCATGATTGACTTGCCTTCATGCGGCATATCCTGCCACAGCGCTTCAGTAACGAATGGCATGATTGGATGCATCAGTTTAAGCGTTTGATCGAGCACGTAGCCTAAAATGTTCTTGGTGTCGGCTTTTTCTGCTTCTGTACCATTGTTGAGCTTTTCTTTGGTCATTTCAATGTACCAGTCACAGAAATCATTCCAGATAAAGTTGTACAGACAGCGGCAAGCTTCACCAAAGTCAAATGACTCAAATTGATCGGTAACCTGCTTGATCGTTGCGTTCAAACGACTCAAAATCCAACGGTCTGCCAGATCCCACTTGTCTTTAGCCGGCAGTTTTGGTGCATTCTGCATGTCACCAAGATTCATGATTACATAACGGCTGGCATTCCAGATCTTGTTGATAAAGTTCCAGGCTGCATCCATCTTCTTGTAGGAGAAACGAATGTCTTGACCTGGCGTAGAACCCGTAACCAGGAACCAGCGCAAAGCATCCGTACCATACTTTTCGATGACGTCCATTGGATCAATCCCGTTACCCAAAGACTTACTCATCTTACGGCCCTGCTCATCACGAATCAAGCCGTGCAGCAAGACATTGCGGAATGGTGCCTTGCCGGTAAATTCCAGTGATTGGAAGATCATCCGGGCAACCCAGAAGAAGATGATGTCGTAACCGCTGACCAGCGTGTTGGTTGGGAAATAACGCTTAAAGTCAGCAGAATCAGTGTCTGGCCAGCCCATCGTTGAAAATGGCCACAATGCCGAGCTAAACCAGGTATCAAGCACATCTTTGTCCTGCTCCCAGTTTTCGGCGTCTTTTGGTGCCTCCATGCCAACGTACATTTCACCGGTTTGTTTGTTGTACCAAGCCGGAATTCGGTGACCCCACCATAATTGACGTGAGATAACCCAGTCATGCACGTTTTCCATCCACTGATTAAAGGTGTGCTCAAAACGTTCTGGGACAAAGTTGACCCGATCAGCTGTCTTTTGGTTGGCCAATGCTTTTTCTGCCAATGGCTTCATCTTAACGAACCACTGCGTTGAAAGCCGAGATTCAACCTGTACGCCGGTCCGTTCAGAGTGACCAACAGAGTGTACGATTGGATCAATCTTCAGCATATAGCCGCCATCTTCCAGATCCTTGACGATTGCCTTGCGCGCCTCGAAACGATCCATCCCGCAGTACTTGCCGGCATTTTCATTCAGCGAGGCGTCCTCGTTCATCGTGTTGAGTTCAGGCAGGTTGTGACGCTTGCCAACCAAGAAGTCGTTTGGATCATGAGCCGGCGTAATCTTAACCATCCCAGTACCAAATTCAGGCGTTACGTAGTCATCAGCAATGATTTCGATCTCACGGTTGACCAGCGGCACCATAACATGCTTGCCGACCAGTTCCTTGTAGCGTTCATCATTTGGGTTTACGGCAACGGCCTCATCGCCAAACATGGTTTCAGGACGCGTCGTAGCAACTTCAATGTAGTCTTTGCCATTAAACGTCGTGCCGTCGGTAAATGGATATTTAACGTGGTAGAAGGCACCCTTGTCATCTTTGTGGATAACCTCCATGTCGGAAAGCGCCGTCCGTGCCTGTGGGTCCCAGTTGATAATGTAGGTTGCCCGGTAGATCAATCCCTTATTGTACAAATCAACGAAAACCTTGCGAACCGCTTTGTTTAGGCCCTCGTCAAGGGTAAAGCGTTCACGATCGTAGTCAACTGAGATTCCCATCTTAGCCCACTGTTTGTGGATGATGTCGGCATATTCGTCTTTCCAGTCCCATACTTGTTGAATAAACTTTTCGCGACCCAGGTCATAGCGTGAAATGCCTTGTTCGCGCAGCCGTGCTTCAACCTTAGCCTGCGTTGCAATGCCGGCGTGGTCCATCCCTGGCAGCCACAAAACGTCATAGCCCTGCATCCGCTTTTGCCGAATAATCATATCCTGCAGCGTGGTATCCCAGGCATGACCCAAGTGCAGCTTGCCAGTAACGTTAGGAGGTGGAATAACGATTGAATATGGCTTGGCTTTCTTATCACCACTTGGCTTAAAGAACCCTTCATCGATCCACCACTGGTAGCGCCCTTCTTCAATCGAAGCCGGGTTGAACTTGGTGGACATGTTCTTTTCTGACATGGCAAGTTCCCCTTTCAGATTTACAGTTATTGGTTAATTTAATTGGCATCAAACAAAAAAAGACTCGCCCTAATAAATTAGGACGAGTCTGCTCGCGGTACCACCTAAATTGAAGCCCATCCAAAGACAGGCTTCCACTCAAACATGGGATATCGGCCATGAACCGGAACTGCCTACTTGCTTTCAGCAATTCTGCTCGCGAGCTACCTTCAATCTGGCAAACCGAACCTTTTTTCAGCAACAAGGTCTCTCTAAACGGCTTTACCAGATCTACTCTCTCGTTCAATGCTTGAATAGCGTAATAATAAAAGAAATTTTTGACAACGTCAAGTCGATTCAAATAATTTCTTAATTATTCAGCAGCCGTGCCCAACTTTTCTACTGCATTCAAGGCAGCCAGATAGTCAGGCTCATGCGTCATTTCAGGAACGATCTGGCGGTAGACGATCTGGCCATCAGCATCAATGAGGAAGATTGACCGTGCCAAGACGCCTTCATCAGGGATCAAAAGCTTCATTGCATAGCCAAATGACTGTTCATAATCAGATAAAAGCTCAGCATTTGGGATATCATTGGCCGCGCACCAGCCCTTCTGTTCGTTAATTGGATTGGTGGAGATCGTAATCAAGCGGACGTCAGGATATTCAGCCATTGCCTTGTTGAATTTGCGTGACTGCAGCGAGCAGACCGACGTATTGATGTCTGGTACGACTGAGAATAAAGTTGGCTTGCCCAGCAGCTCACGGGTCTTAACCCGTTGATTCTGAGCATCAAACAGCTTAAAGTGAGGAATTTCCGTACCTACTTCTGGCGGATTGCCGACCAGCTGCATCTTCTCACCATTGACAGTAACTTCCACGATGAACGCTCCTTTCAGTTTCACAGCGTTTTTTAATTTTGTGTGGGAACAGTATACCAAATTTAGCACCATTCGAATAGCCAAATCCGGTGTTTGAAATAAAAAAGCTGATGCATTAAAAAGTCTTGCATCAGCTTAAATTTTACAGCAATTCGGCGAATACGTCTTGATTCTGATTCAAGAATTTGTCACCAGCATGAATCTCGGTAATCTTAATGTTTTCCAAAGCCCGCTGCATCAACCCTTCAACATCCAGCCGTGCTTCATAGGCCCGTGCCCGTTTCAGGTTTGGCTTGGTTTTTGGCGATGGCGGCGTAAAGACCGTACAGCAGTCTTCATATGGCAGAATCGACAATTCATAGGTATCGATTTCTTCAGCGATCTTGATGATTTCAGTCTTATCAAACGACAGAACCGGACGCAGCACCGGCCAGGTAGTCACATCATTAATAGCGACCATGCTTTCCATCGTCTGTGAGGCTACCTGTCCAAGGCTTTCACCGTTAAAGATGGCCAGGCCATGGCGTTTCATGGCCAAAGCCGCGGCCAGTCTAAGCATTAAGCGGCGCTGGACGGTCATCAGATAGCCCTCGGGAATCTTTTCCTTAACCGTTTCTTGAATTTCGGTAAACGGTACTTGAATGAACTTGATGCTACCACAATATTTTGCCAGTTTGCTGGTCAGTTCCTTTGATTTAGCTAATGCCTGTTCACTGGTATATGGCGGACTGTAGAAGTGCACCATCTCCAAAGAAACCCCACGCTTCATGGCCAGGTAGGCAGCAACCGGTGAATCGATTCCGCCTGAAAGCATCATCATGCCTTTACCAGCCGTTCCAACTGGTAGACCACCTGCGCCCTTGATCTTTTCACTGGTCAGATAAATTCCGCTTTTCCGAATCTCAACCATCAGATCAATATCTGGATGGTGAACGTCAACTGTTAAAAGATCAGGAAATTCCTTTAGCAGATAGGCTCCCAGCTCACGATTCATCTCAAACGTCCCCATTGGAAAGCCATGGTCGGCATGCCGAGTACTGATCTTAAAGGTGGCCGGTTCTTTTACCTGTTCTCTGATCATCTTAGCCGCTGCCTGCTTAACTGCTTCAAAGTCGCTTTCAACTCGTAAAGAAGGAGAGAAGGTCTGGATGCCAAACACCTGCTTTAAGCGATCCATGACCTGACTACTGTCGGCACCGTTTAAGTCAATATGCATCCGGTCTCTTTGCGGATGAATCTTAACCTGATCAAAGCCATGCAACGCTTTGGTAACATTGGCTCCCAAACGGTCAATAAAGTTCTTTTGGTTGCGCCCTTTAGTCGAAAGCTCGCCATAGCGCACCATAATTTCATCATATTGCATTTTGGAACTAGATTTTCCTTTCAAAAACTAATCGATAATCTTCTTAAAGCCGGCATACAGCTCATCAAAGACGCGATTGAACTCATCAGCCTCAGCCAAGGTGTTTTGATCGCCCAGGCTGATCCGTACGGCACTGGTTGCAATTTCATCGGGAACCTTCATAGCCGCCAAAGTCCCGGCTTCAACGTGCTTCTTTGAAGAGCAGGCACTGGTCGTTGAAATATAGATATCGTGATCTTCAAAAGCGTGCACGATCGTTTCACCACGGACGCCAACAATTGCAAACGTCAGAATATGAGGAGCAAACGAATCATCATTTTGCGAGATAACCTCAACGTGTTCAAAATTCTTGATATGATCGTAAATTCGCGTCTTGATTGCTTTTTCGCGTTCAACGGCCTGCTTTTCGTTTTGTTTTACCAACCGTAATGCCTTGGCCATCGCAACAAAACCAGCCGTATTTTCGGTCCCATTGCGGCGGCCGCGCTCCTGACCGCCACCATCAATCAGTGGAGCCAGCTTGCGGCCGGCTTTGGCATATACAAAGCCGGTTCCGCGCGGTGCATGGAACTTATGACCAGAAAAGACCGCAAAATCGACCCGATCTGAAAAGACAAGGTCATCGATTCCCTTACCGATTGCCTGCACCGCATCAACCATAAAGTGAGCTTTAGGATAGTCCTTTAAGATTTCACCAATTTCCTTGATTGGCTGAATCGTACCAATCTCATTGTTGACAACCATTGATTCAACCAGAATCGTATCTGGGCGCAGTGCTTTTCTAACGTCTTCTGGATCAATGCGTCCCTGATCATCGACCGGCAGATAGGTAATCTCAAAACCAAGGTCAGCTAAGCGCTCCATCGAATTACGCACCGCAGCATGCTCAACGCTGGTCGTAATAATATGTTTGCCATATTGACGCTTTTCAATTGCCGTTCCTTTGATGACCCAGTTGTCGCCCTCTGAACCACCACTGGTAAAAACAATCTCACTTGGCAAAACGTCAAACAGGTCCGCAATCTGTTTACGTGCCTGCTCTTGAAGATTCCAAGCCGTCTCACCAACCTTATGCAGACTGGAGGGATTCCCCCAAATCTTTTGGCAGACTTGATTATACGTATCCAAAACTTCCGGCCAGATCTGCGTCGTGGCACTATTGTCAAAATAAATCATACTGTGCTTACTCCTTTAATGCACGCGGGAAAACAGATTTTCCTCGCAAGATATTGCCGCCGATGGATCACATCCGCGACGAAGGTTCGGCTCCTAAAACAACGCTACATTATAACAGATCCCGTTTCTTTTAACCATGATTGACACTTGAAAATAAAAAAACGCGTCATTGGCGACACGTTTTTGGTTTTAAGAATTGCGCTTAAGCTCGGTATAGTAACGCTGCTCCATTCGCTTATAGGAACCCGGCTCGACTTTTTCAACGGCCTTTTCCAAGATTTCCAGACTACCTGGATAATTATAGCGATTGAATTCATTTTGTGCTTTGGCAATCGCATCATTAATCTCTTCATGGTCAATACTGAGCCGGTTGGCATATTGAATCAGCCGTTCGGTCAGTTCGGCACTGTCTCTTAAGTCATCAGTTTTTTCCTGCAGCGTTTCCAGATCGTCTTGCACGATTAAAAGCTGCTTGGTGATGTCTTCCATATCAATCTTAACCTGGCTGATTGCATCGGCTAGTTTACCAATTTCATCGCTGACCAGGAAGAAATAATCCATGTAGTCTTGGGGAATTCCTGGCAGATTCAGTGACTCCACACGCCGTTTGATTGTACGAATCTCAACTGAGAATCGCTGCAGCGTTTTTTTGGCTCGCGCCTCATCAGACTGAAGATCAGCAACACTATCATTGATCTGTTTTTGCTGTTCTTCGATTGCCGTCAATGACTTTTCATTATCGGTCTGACGAGCAACAACCTGGCTGTCAATAGCTTCTTCGACTGCCAGTGCTTCTTGATCTTGGTCATATGATGCCTGCAGCTGCCGCAGCTGTTCGTCAAGGCCGCGTGCGTTGGCCAGTTCGTCATTGTTAAGCGTGTAGTTAAGACTTAAACGTTCCAGTTCATCAATCAGCTCACGATTCTGCTGTTTGGCATGACTCAAATGCCGACCTACATCGCGCATCAAGGGCGCAACTTTTGGCCGGGCATCAAGCTCACGCTGCATAACATCGTAAAGCTGCTCAATATGCTGCGTCAGCTGATCATTTGCCGTTGCCGCCTCATCCAGTCGCAAGGCATTCAAATCAGCATCTGCTTGTTCGCAAAGCTGACCAAGCCGCTTAATTTCTTGATCGATCTGGCCATCAGCAAAGTTATAGTGGTGTCGTTTCAGCTGCTCATAGCCATTTTTTAGTTCCTGCAGTTGGGTGGGAAATTCAGTCAGCAGCGGCTTATAGATATCTGGAATCTTTTGCATCAGTCGGGCCAGTTCCTCGGTATCCTGTTGCAGCTCGTTAAGGACGTCTTGAGCCGCTTCATAGTCGCCTTTGGCCGTAAGCGTGGTGAACTTGGCAAAACGAGCTTCCAGATCCGTCAGGCGCTGGCGCAGAGCCGTACTGCTTTTGCCATAGCGATAGCTGTTTTCTTCCAGTTCATTATGAAACTGCTGGTATTGCTTTTTTAGCTCGCCAATTGCTTTTTGATGTTCTGCCTTGGCATCGTCAATTTTTTTCAAACCTTCTTCAAGATTTGTCTGTTCACTCAGCAGCTTAGCAGTCGCATCCTGCAGCTTACGCAGATCCGGCTTGACTTTCAATAGATTAAATCCATGCAGATCTTGCGCTATTTGATCGGCCAAGTCATCGACCCGACTGGCAGCCGTTAGGAATTCATCTTGATATTCATCCTTGAGCTGATTAAAATCCTTTAGCGAGTCGCCGCTCAGCTCTGGATTTGCGTTTTTGGCAAACCGTTCGTCCAAATGAGTTGTCAGTGCGGCAGCTTTTTGATTCAGCAGGGCGTCTACCGCATTGAGGGTGCGCTTTTGATAGACGTATACGCCAATAATTACCAATGCAGCAATAACTAAAATTCCGATCAACACTTGAAACATCTATATCCCACCTATATTTTGCACGGTTTATGCTTTGCGTTTTTCACCGTTTAATCTTAAAATTCCACTAATTAAAATTATATCATATCTGCTCTTGACAACTTATTATTTATCGGAGGGATTTTTATTTTGCCAAACTTTAAGCTTATCAACACCCAGCTGGCTGCCTTATTGGAAAATGAAACCAACTTAATTGCTAATCTGGCTAATGCCTCAGCACTGTTAAACGACAGCATTGATCAATTGAACTGGACCGGCTTTTATCTTTATGACCCTAAAGAAAACGAACTGGCGCTGGGACCATTTCAAGGGCATCCAGCCTGTATGCACATTGCAATGAACAAAGGCGTCTGTGGTCAGTCAGCTGCTCAGCGGCAGGCATTGGCAGTTGATGACGTCACTAAGTTTCCTGGTTATATCTCATGTGATGCTGCCGCCCGTTCTGAGCTTGTAATTCCCTTGATTAAAGATCAGCAATTGCTTGGTGTCTTGGATTTGGATGCCCCAGTTGAAAAAAGATTTGATGCAAAACTGCAGGCCGGCATTCAATCTTTTGTCGATGAACTGATCAAACATCTTGACTAGGCATGTTTTTCGCGTTAAAGTACTCTTTGTGTAAAATAATGCAGCAGTGAGGGGCAAGCTCGTCAACAGACCAATGCCGCATGGTGTTTCCAGTAACCCAGCTGCAAGGGTGAACGATCCAATTGGCCTGCACGAATGTCAAGCTCACAATCGGATTATTTTACTCCAAATAATTTTATTGGAGGAATTCTAATATGTCTCGTTACACTGGCCCTAGCTGGCGTGTATCTCGCCGTCTCGGCATGTCTCTGTCCGGTACCGGTAAGGAACTGGCTCGTCGCAACTACGCACCTGGTGATCACGGTAATGACCGTCGTGGCCGCCTGTCTGAATACGGTATGCAACTGCGCGAAAAGCAAAAGCTGCGTTACATGTACGGTATGACTGAACGTCAATTCCGTAACCTGTTCAAGCGTGCCGGTAAGATCAAGGAAGGTACTCACGGTACCAACTTCATGATCCTGTTGGAACGTCGTCTGGACAACATGGTTTACCGTCTGGGTCTGGCTACTACTCGTCGTCAAGCTCGTCAACTGGTTAACCACGGTCACATCACCGTAGATGGCAAGCGCGTTGACATTCCTTCCTTCGAAGTTAAGGTTGGTCAAGTCATCTCCGTTCGCGACAAGTCCAAGAACCTGGACGTTATCAAGAACGCTGTTGAAGCCGTTGTTGCACGTCCTTCATACGTTGAATTCGATGCTGACAAGCTCGAAGGTAAGCTGGTTCGTCTGCCAGAACGTGAAGACATGAACGCCGACATCGACGAAGCGCTGATTGTCGAATTCTACAACAAGCTGTAATATCTAATTACGGTTTATTTCTTAAAAAGCTCTGTGATTTAAAATCACGGAGCTTTTTTATATACCAATTCAAATCAAAAAGGCCATGAGCGACTGGGATAGTGGATCGCTCATGGCCTTTGGGGATTTTTGGAGTATTTTGAGATTTAGAGATTAAGATTTATGTGTGATACGTAGTTTTTAGAAAACAGCAGCTAGCCATTAGCAGCCATTCGAGTTGATTTTTCATTTTCAAGCCCGGCTGTCTGCTTAAAGGCTGCAGCAACGCGTTCTGGCGTGAAGCCAAACTTTTCAATAACCTGTTCACCTGGAGCGCTGGTACCGAATTCATCAACACCCATTACCATGCCATTCAAGCCGACAAAACGGTGCCAGCACATTGTACTTCCCATTTCGATTGCCAAGCGCTTATCCAGGCGTGGCGGCAGCACCATTTCTTGATACTGCTTTGACTGCCGCAAGAAACGTTCCTGACATGGCATCGAAACAACCTGCACGTCAATGCCTTCTTTGGCCAATCGTTCTCTAGCCTGCAATGCCAAAGAGACCTCAGAGCCGCTGGCAATCAGGATTCCAGCCGGATGATTGGTTTGAGCCGGTGCCAGAATATAAGCTCCTCGTTCTACCGGTGCATGTTTAGCCGCTGCCAAAACTGGCAGTCCCTGACGCGAGGTAACGATTACGCTGGGACGATCAGTAGTTTTGCCAATGACCTGCCAGGAAGCAATCGTTTCATTGGCATCAGCCGGACGATAGGCATCGACACCCGGCATTGAGCGCAGCGCTGCCAATTGCTCAACTGGTTCATGCGTTGGACCATCTTCACCAACAGCCAAAGAATCATGAGAAAAGACAAAGGTAGTCGGGATCTTCATTAAAGCAGCCAGACGAACGGCACCCTTAAGATAGTCGCTAAAGACCAAGAACGTGCTGCCAAAGGCTCGGGTACCACCATGCAGCGTAATTCCATTCAAGGCTGCTGCCATGCCAAATTCACGTACGCCAAACCGCAGATTGCGACCTAATGGATTATCCGCAGCAAAATTGTCATCTTTTTTCAGCAGCGTTTTGTTAGAGCTGGCCAGGTCCGCAGCCCCGCCCCAAAACATCGGATTCTGCCGGGCGATTTCCTGCAGTGCGTCATCACATACCAGCCGCGTGGCAATTTTTTCACCTGGTTGATAGTTTAAGGCATCATCACTCAACTTAAACTCATCATTCATCAATTGAGCAGCCAGTTGCGGATACTGCTGCTGATAGGAAGCCCATATTTCCAACCAGCGCTGGTATTGCTTTTCTTTGGCAGCCACCAGCTCTTGGAAGTGATCATAAACAGCCTGCGGTACGGTGAAAGATGGCTCATGCCAGTCAAATTTTTCTTTGAGGATAGCCAGGCCATCCTGACCAACCGGCGTACCATGAACTTTGTTGGTTCCCTGCTTAGGCGCACCGTAGCCAATTACCGTCTTAACCTCAATCAAGGTTGGCTTATCGGAACGTTTAGCCCGCCACAAAGCTGCATCGATCTGAGCCAGATCATTGCCATCCTCAACGCGTTCATAATTCCATGAAGCCGCCTTGACTCGCTGTTCAACATTGTCATGCGTACTCATTGACAATGGCCCATCCAGTGAAACATCATTTGAGTCATAAAGCACGATCAGTTTATTAAGCTGCAGATTGCCTGCAATATCCAAGGCTTCTTGACTGATGCCCTCCATCAAATCACCATCACCCGCCAAGGCGTAAGTGTAATGATCAATTACTGGCATCCCCGGTCGGTTGCACTGTGCAGCTAGATGCTTTTCTGCAATCGCCATACCAACTGCCATACCAAGTCCTTGACCCAAGGGACCAGTCGAGGCATCAACGCCAGGCGTCCATCCATATTCAGGATGGCCTGGTGTTTTGGAACCCATTTGGCGAAACGCCTTCAAGTCATCAACAGTGAGATCAAAACCGTTTAGATGCAGCAGACTGTAGAGCAGCGCTGAGCCATGGCCTGCTGACAAGACAAAGCGATCGCGGTTGATCCACTTAGGCTGCTTAGGATTAAAACGCATATGATATTCAAACAGCGTGTAAGCCATTGGCGCGGCATCCAAAACGATCCCAGGATGGCCGCTGTGCGAGGCTTCAATCATTTCTACGCCCAGCATTCGAGCAGCCGTAACTGATTTTTGATCTAGAGTTGCTTGCTGATTACTCATTGACCGCCGCCTCCTCTGCAACTTCATCTAAAATGCTGAATCCCAGCGTACTAATATCTTGGTCAAAACCGCGAACCGTATCCAGAGCAACATCTTCTGGCGTAAACTCGCGCCGTGCCAGCCATTTTTGCAGAATTGCCGGTGGTACTGTAATAATATCGATACCAGCCTGCTGAGCCTGACGAATGTTGTCGACTTCACGCGTCGAGGCCCACAGCAAGTCAACGTTTGGATGCAAATGCGACATCGCTACGCTGGCATTGACAAAGGAAGTTGGATCCGCACCCGTATCAGCAACTCGTCCCACAAATAGTGAAATAATCGCCGGCGTCTGTTCGTCCAAAGCTTCCAATGCCAAGCGCACCTGTTCGCTGGTCGTTACTGCGGTAATGTTCAGCTTGATGCCGGCATGTGCCAGTTGATGAATCAGCTCCGTATTAGGCTGTCCATTCAAGTTTAAAATCGGAATCTTAACATAGACATGTTTGCCTAATGAACTTAAGATTTCTGCTTCCTGCTGCATTTTCTGAGGATCTTGTGAAAAAACCTCAAAAGACAGGGAAGCTTCCGGAAACTCACCGACTACTTGCTTGGCAAACGTCAAGTAATTAGTAACTCCTGCTCGCTTCATCAGTGAGGGGTTGGTCGTAAAGCCCGTTACTTCAGGCAGCTTAGCCATTTGACGCATGTCATCAATGACAGCCCCGTCAGCATAGATGGCAATCGTTTTTTGCTCAGTTGATTGCATTTCTCTTGCTCCTTTGTTAAATATACCAATTTTTAGTTAACAATTAATTCATGACTCGTATCATGACCGAATTTACCAACGCCGTCAATTGGATTTTGAAATTATTTTTGCTAATCGATTAGCAATACCAATTCAAGCTTGTGCACTGATTATCAGTCAATTTTTGAATTAATTGCCGTCATATCAACGATAATTCACATCTGGACCACTAGACGACAGTAACTTTATATTGTTAAGCAATCGATTGCGCAAAACTTTATCTTTTTTAGTTATATATGATTTTATTTTCATTTATAGCCCTGAGATAAGCATATACCAATTTTAAAGTGAGCAAGTCAGGACTGTCAAAAGCCTGTGAATCAAACAACAAATTCACGAAAAAAATTAAAAAAACAGCTGCCAAACCGATTAATTCCCACTATCTGATTACAGCAACAAAGAAATCGCTTTCGTAAACTGATTTTGAGACAGTTTTTATCATTCCAAATTCTGTCAACCGGTTGACATCGATAGTTACTGGGGGTATCTTTATCGTGGCAAGTGAAGTCTATCACCAATTTTTAAGACGTGATCTTGTCAGGAAGAAGGGAATTAATTTGGAACAAGCAAGCTCAAAAAATGTCACCGCGGTACCAAAGCGCACTATTTCAATGCCAGTCAGCATTGCCTACTTCGCCCTATCGATCGTTATCAACTCGATGGGAAACGTTTTGACGCTGGTTACCAGTTCACATATTCATCCACAGTTTTTAGGATCCGCTTATTGGACGGCGGCTGAAAACAACCTTGGCATTGCCGTCCTGGGGAATAATTCAATGACACTGTTTTGGGCATTCATGGTTCTGGGAATGCTAACCGCAGCCTTAAACGCAATTCTGATGCATAAATGGGAATGGAAACGAATTTTTGGCAATTTCATGTTTATGCTGCCGTTTTCAATCTTTATTCAATGGTTTTCCGATATTTTCAACCGGATTATGCCCGATGCTCATTCTTTGCCAATGGTAGTTCTGTATGTTCTGATCAATTTCTTGGGCGTTACTTTAATTGGAGTGGCCATTTCAATCTATCAGCGAGTAAATCTGGTCCTGCACCCGGCCGATGATTTATTCCAGATTCTGCGTTTTCGTTATTTCAAGGGCAATGCAACCTTATCAATGTGGGCATCCTATATTCCGCCAACGATTATGGCTCTGCTGGCTCTGCCTAGAATGGGGCTGGCAAACTTTGGTCTTGGAACGATTTTTGCGCTGCTCTTCCAAGGCGGCATTACTGGGCTTGCCGATCGAATTATCTTCCCTAAGCTCAAGCATCAAGCCTTAGATGTTTAGACTCTTCACTTTTATTAACAGCAGTTTTGATTAAAGGAGAAAAATTATGGCATTCAACAAAAGTTTAGCTGGCTACTTCGATGATCTGCAGCACATTGGCATTCCAACCGACGATCTGCAAAAAACGGTTGCCTTTTGGGAAAAGCTCGGGTTCAAGATGCTGGGCAATTTTGATACTGACGACCAAGGCAATGAGGTTGTCTTTATGCAATACGCTCACCTGACTCTAGAAATCTGGACTGGTGATGGTGCCGTTCGCCAAACCGGTGCAATCAACCATATCTCTTTAAATACTTCTGATGCCGATGCCGCCTTTAAAGCAGCCAAGGCAGCCGGCTTTAAGATGAAAGAAGATAAAGTTCAGCACCTCGACTTTTGGCAGCATGGCATCAAGTTCTTCAATATTGAAGGACCAAATGCTGAGACTATTGAATTCTGTGAAATCGTCAAGGACTAGGATGATCTTCGCCATTGCTTAATGCAGTGGCGTTTTTTTATTATTCAGGATTAATCAATGATACAATAGGAGAAACTACTTACGGAGGGTTATGCATGGCTAACGAAGAAAAAAGTGCAGTTGATCAGCGGCTGCAAAATGCAGTCTATGGTACGCCTAAAATCAATCCCGATGAGCAAAGACGCTATCTGGGAACTTTTCGTGAGCGAGTCTGCCTGACGATCAGCGTGGCTCAGCTTGGCGAGCGTGACTGGTCTGATGCCCTACGATTGGAGTTAAAAAAAGGGATCGGCAAGCTGGTCTTTTTAAATGGCAATCTAGATGATGAGCAGCTGCGTCCGTATATGCGAGCAGCCGTTCAAGAACATGCCAGCTTCACTTTAAAAACGGATCCGGAATTTTCAACGGCTCCTGAAAAGCTGGCGGTCGTAGTAGCGGCTAAAACTGCAGTCTATCAGTCGCCAGTTGATGTTGCGAAACGCTATCCAAATCTGTCAAATCCAGTTTCTCAAGTCAAGTCGCCAGCTAAACAAGGCTTTTGGCAGCGACTGTTTCATTCTAGATAAAACAAAGGAGGCCTTGTTTTTTGCAGCCATTAGCCTATCGTATGCGGCCGCGCAATCTAAACGAAGTCGTTGGTCAGCAGCATCTGGTTGGTCCTGGCAAGATCATCAATCGCATGGTTAAGGCCAAAATGCTCAGCTCAATGATTCTGTACGGTCCACCTGGCACTGGCAAAACGAGTATCGCCAGTGCTATCGCCGGATCAACCAAGTATGCCTTTCGCATGTTAAATGCCGCCACCGATTCTAAAAAAGACCTGCAGATTGTCGCCGAAGAAGCCAAAATGAGCGGAACCGTGATTCTGCTGCTTGATGAAATTCACCGCCTTGATAAAACCAAACAGGATTTTTTGCTGCCTCATTTAGAAAACGGTCACATTATCTTAATCGGTGCCACGACTGAGAATCCATATCTGTCGATTAATCCAGCTATTCGCAGTCGTACTCAGATTTTTCCTGTCTACCCCTTAACCGAAAAAGACATCAGCCTGGCTATTGACCGCGCCCTTGCCGACCAGGAGCGGGGCCTGGGGAAAATACCGCTGGAGCTTGCCGACAATGCTCGTCAGCAGCTGATTCGCGCAGTCAACGGCGATCTGCGCAGTGCGCTAAACGGACTGGAGCTGGCCGCCAAGTCAACCGATCCAGCTCAAGACGGTAAGATTCATCTAACCCTGCCGATTATTGAGGAATGCGTCCAGAAAAAAGCACTGGCTGCCGATAAGGATGGCGATGCCCACTATGACGTCATCTCTGCTTTTCAAAAATCGATTCGCGGCAGTGATGTTGACGCCGCACTTCATTATTTGGCACGGCTGATTGCCGCTGGTGATCTGCCAAGCATTGCCCGTCGCTTGACCGTAATTGCCTATGAGGATATTGGTCTGGCAAACCCGCCAGCCGTTCAGCGAGCCATCACGGCAATTCAGGCAGCTGAAAAAATTGGTCTGCCTGAAGCTCGCATTCCCTTGGCCGATACCGTAATTGAACTGGCGCTGTCGCCCAAGTCAAATTCTGGTATTCAAGCCATTGATGCTGCTTTAGAGCGTATTGATCAAGGCAGCTTCGGCGAGATCCCTAATTGGCTAAAAGACGCCCACTACCAAGGTGCAAAAAAACTTGGCCATGGCGTCGACTACCAATATCCGCATGATTTTCCACAAGATTGGGTTCGCCAGCAGTATCTGCCAGATAAAATCAAAAATGATGAGTATTATCATCCAAAGCCAAACGGTGAATTTGAAAAGGCCTTGGGAATTCAGTATCGGCGACTATTGAAGGCCCAACGCCATCCAAGAAGTTGAAAACGATTGCACCTATTTAAAAAAAATGCTAACATACTAATAGAGGTTCTGTAGTGTGCGTGTTGTCTAATTCGCAGTCTTGCCTTACAGTTTCGTTACTTTGGGACTAGTGCCACGACACTGTAACGACATGCCTTCTCACTTGGTAGTCGAAGCTTTGTCGGCCATGGCCCACCTGTCTTATCCACAGGTCAACACTGAAAGACAATTAACGGCATGAACGGAGCCGATACATATCATAATAAAGCGGGATTGAAAGCATTACTGGTTTCAGTCCCGCTTTTATGGTACCTTGGCAGAGAAAGGAGTTTTGATTTTTTTGATTACTGTTTTGATGATTGTTTTTGCCGCGATCATGCTGATTGAAAGCTGGTATCTATTAAGTCACCGCAAGACCGGTATCTTTGGCCAGGCCGCTACTGAGCGCAGTTTTCGCCACTGCAGCATCTGGGGCTGGCTGCTGCTGATCTGGGGTATCGTAAGTTTGATTGCCGCATTCTTCTCTGATCATATTGGTTTGGTAGCAACCGTATTGGTAATTGGCTGCCTGGCTGACATGGCAATGGCACTGGCAACCAGCTCGTTAGTGTTCAGAAAACACTAATTTCATAAACATTTTTTTGCGAAAGCCTTTACAATGTTGTAAAATATAAATAAACAAAGAAGCTTAAGCATTAAGGGGGTACTTGATATGACTCAACAATACCAACACATTTTGGTTCCTGTAGATGGATCAAAGGAAGCTGAACTGGCTTTTAAGAAAGCTGTTGCTGTTGCTAAACGGAATGGTGCTGATACGGAATTGCGCCTGTTGCACGTTGTTGATACTCGTGCTTTCCAAAACATTTCCAGTTTCGACAGCTCAATGGTTGAACAAGTAACCACGACTGCCAAGAAGACGCTGGATCAATACGTTGACTACGCTAAAAAACAAGGCGTTGCCAATGTCAGCTACACGATTGAATACGGCGCACCTAAGACGATCATTGCCCGCGAAGTGCCAAAGGAAATGCACGCTGACCTGATCATGATTGGGGCTACTGGTTTAAACGCCGTAGAAAGGATCTTAATCGGTTCAGTTACCGAATACGTTACCCGGATGGCCATCTGTGACGTCCTCGTAGTCCGGACCGACCTCGACAACCAACCGACTTCCTTTAAAAAGCACTAGTAACTAATAACAACGCCCCCGCCTACCAGATTGGTAAGCGGGGGCGTTGTTTTGGTTATTCAACTAATTGACTCAATTCTTGTGAGAGCGTCTCTTGTGCGGTGTCGTCTTCCATGATCTTGTAGATTGAAAGGGCGACGGTTAAGCTTTCCTGGGCCACGTCGCCCTGGCCTAACTTAGCTTGCGCCTGGCCACGGGTCATGTAAAGACCACCCAATAAGAAGAGTGTTTGCTCTTCCCGGCAGATCTTAATTCCCCGTCCAGCCATTGAAATTGCCCGCCGGTACTGGCCTAAACGATAGTACAGGCCGGAAATCTCGTGGTACAAGATGATCCATTGCCGCTTACCACCGTTAAGCTGCTTGTCATCGATCAGGTGGATTGCCCGCCCGACAAACTGGAGCGCCTTTTCGGTGTCACCGCGCTTCTCGTATGCCAAGGCCATCCCGATCGTGGTCATGGCCAAGTAGATGTTGGCACTGGTGGTGGAGAATTGCGTCAAAATCAGCTCAAAGTTAAAGATAGCATCATCCACTTGGTCACTCGCCACTTGGAGCATCCCCAAGAGGTAGTAGTAGTGTTGCTTGTCAAAATCATTTTGTAGCTTCTTGACCTTCACCCGGTTCAGCTTCTTGCGGGCTCCTTCAAAGTCATGGTTGACTAACATCAAACTGATTTGATCAAAGAAGACCGTCATTGAAACGTCATCGTTTTCGATGATCCGGTCCACCGGAATGTCCAAGCGGGCACACAAAGACGTTAAAATATTCATCTTTGGAATCCGGTTTTGCTTTTCCATTAAGGAAATAGTCGCTTGGGTACAAATTCCCTCGGCCAACGCCGTTTGGGACAATCCCCGCTTACGGCGTACCTGTTTTAAAACTTCTCCCTTTAATCGCATTATAATCACTTCTTTTCTGTATCGTATGGTTGTTTGATTGCTCAACTCTTTTCTGATTGAACTAACTAGATAATAACTTTTTTATTTAGTTTTATCATATCATAAATTCGGCTATTACGTTACTGACTTACTTTATACCATCATAGGGCGCAAAAACCATCTTTTATTGAATAAAAGCATAATCTTATCAATAATGATTTGTGATAAGTTCACATTATTTATATATATCATCCAATAATTGAGCTGAAAACCAAATGTACTCTTTGGATTTTACTTGAAATCATTTATAACTGCAAGGTGAAATCACAGGATTGATGGCTTTTATAAAGTTCGCTTAGTAACTCGCTTAACTTAATTTATCATCAGATTTTCGAAAAGTCAAAAAAAGGGCTCTTTGTCAAATCCTGTTGATGGGTCATTTTAGGCGGCGGCCGGTGCTTGCA
>OGIQ01000041.1_pt1 | contig 73217 bp, 55 predicted proteins | sample 1571811 | NCBI WGS metagenome assembly OGIQ01 (sample SAMEA2582103, study PRJEB24529) | metagenome | biome: Human gut stool | place: China | collected 2011
CACGAAGGTATGCGAAAGAGACATGCTAGTCAATACGCCAATTTTGGAAGCTTACGTATTAGCCGGTTCAAAATTATATTAAAGAGATCATTGAAATACGTAAGTTTCCAATTTTAGGGTAACCTTTTTTATACGGGAGCCAGCAGGCACTCGTATGAAAAAGAGTTTACAAATTTGACGATTACTACTTGTATATTGTCATGGATAGAATGTTTTCGTAATCCGTTCTTCCCTCTTTTAATTCTCTGAGTAGCCTGTAGAAGTAATCCCTGAAGGAAACTCGGTTTCCATGTTTCTGTACACCTTCATCATCCATTGTATCCTCATAAAAGAAGATAGCTATACGGGCATTTCTGTTTACCAGACACCACATGTACGTCTTTGTATTCCTTCAACTGCACTTGCATTCAAAAATTTCGACTCTATCCATCATCTCTTCAGGATACTTGCGTCTGAGCATATTTTTTATGAGTTCTTTCAGTTCCATATTCTCTGATTTTCTCTACCCGATTCTTATCGTTACCATGTAGCTAATGCAGAACGAGTTGATAGAAACTCCTTTAGGTTCACACTCGGCCTTGCAAAGGAAGCACAGTCTTTCAGTATGAGAAAGAGCCATGATAGTCAATACACCATTTTTGGCTTACTTTACGATTTAAGACCTATTAAACTCAACATAAATATTATTTTACCAATAACACCCTCCCTCTACATCTTTAGCATTTTTAGGACGTTCTTTCTTTCCAGGATATATCCAATTTTGATTAAATAAAGAAAAATAAGCATCTTTAGGAAGCCCCCATTTTTTTGCATAATCAGCAACCTCCCAACGTTTTCCCTTAATACCAAACAACAATTGTAATGCTCCGCCTAAATGAACTGCTTTTTTGCCTTTTCTCTTTGCATGCGCAGCCAAAGGAAAACCATAAGCTCCACAACCTATTAAACAGATATCATAGTCTCTTTTATCCATTTCCTGTTTCATCCATTCCAAAGCCGCAAACCAATTTTTAAAACCATTTGCTTCACCTCCTAAACTTTGAACAGCTTGAATTGTATCCAATTTAAAATCCGGTAAAACATCCTGATTCTTAAATAATAGTTTTCTCTTTTGATATTGCCTGGTTATTAAATCCGCGAACGGATGAATAACAAGGATCTTCTTGTTAGCTAAAACTCTACTCCAAGGATGATTTGCATGATAAGGCTCTAAAAGAGGTAACATCACCGCATTAATATTACAATCATGATAAATTCGATATTCATCATTTAACCAGCTACCCAGCAAATCTACCTCTTTAGCATCCTCTATCATCATTTCCCCGAATCGTTGCATATTTTGAGGTGTAGCAGGAAAAAAGCCAGCATTGTTTTGCATACAATACATAATACCTTTATTCCACCACCATTCAGGCTGTTCTCCGATAATAAATTTTAACATAGAATGATGTTCACCATTTACCCCTAAATAATTAACAACAGCATTAAGTTCATTGGCGCCAAAACGAGCTATCATACATGGTTTATCACTTGAGAGAAGATTGTATATCATTTCCGAAGCTTTATCAGGATCTTCTTCACGTTGTAAAGGCGGTAATTGATATTTCCCGAAAACCTTAGCATAAAGCTTACGAAGCACTTTTAAAATAAAAACAGAAACAGTATTCATATACAAATGAAATTCATAAATTACTCAGCCATAATCCATTCTTTCGGATAAAAATCAGTCAAAATTTTATCATCTTTTGGATATATCACAACTTTACCAGGATTCTCATTAAGCCATGCTGCCCACCAACTATATGAGCTATTGGCCATAATAATGTGTTTACACTCTTTCATTACAAAAAAATCATCTAATGTAGAATTCGATGATGAATTTTCGACATACTCAAAAGCACCATCCACATCTTTGAACATCTGTTTTGCATAGTCAACATTATCCGAGAAAACGAAATATGTCAAATTTTCAAATTTTTCATTCAAAACAGCAAATGCATTTTTATAATAAGATGAATCTAAACATATTCCCAATTTCACATAATCCCCTCTACGGACATGAACAGCAACACTATTACAACTCTTGACTTTCTGTATGAATAAATTACATGTTCGTGACAATTCATAACGAGGAGTAAACATTTTAAGGATATCTTCACGGTATTCCTTAAAATACTTCTCTGTCTGCCAATATCCGAATAAATATGAATTTCGACTTATATTCAATATTCTCTCATCATATTTATACGTAATCTTTTCATTATAAAATTTGTATTTACATCTAAAATATAAATGTAGAATCTTTCTCGCAACTATATTTAATGGATATCGAATATTATCTACTGTAAAAAGTTTATCATAAACTATATTTAATTTATCCAACTCATAAATTCGTAAATTATTAGTTGATAAATAAGTTATATCCAAAGCTAATTTAGTTGACAACCGCTTCGCCGCAGCATAACCACAAGCATACATGAACAGCTGATTACCAAACCCATCACTAATTTTTGTAACAATCATAATAATGATTTATTTTTTATACAATAAGCACATAATTCGTTTTAATGTTATGTCACTCCATTTTTCAACAGTACTAAACAAGACAAATGCTATTATTCCTGTAATAAACACGAATAACAATATATATATATATGCCGACAAATCCAATGTATTTAAATATAATAGGACTATATAATGTGATAAAAATATAGTAAAGCTCAATTTCGAGAAATAAAATAGAAAATTGCTTTCTCTTATTTTTCTAGGCAATTGCATGTCACGCAATATTACTATTACAGCAGCCGTAGCTACCCCCCACACTTGATAATTAGAGAAATTTAAGGTTGCAGATATTATCAAGATACATGTTGATATTAATAAAAATATACTTTGTCTATTACACTTATTTGCACTATAACAAAAACATCCATAAAAAAATATAGGCATCGTATTAATAAATGAACGTACAGGATTAATATAATAGTAGTCAGCTAATAATACAGTAAGAAGTTTCCCTATTAAATAAGAAAAAATCACTAAAATTCCCATAAATTTAAAATGTCCAGCATATTTATGTATGATGGGTGCAATCAAATAGAATATTATAAAACTTGGAATACACCAAAAGCCACATATGCTTACCCATTCTTGATGCTCTGCTGGAATTATTTCATTCATAAAAAAATAATAACGTAACCAACCAAGTCCTAATTCATCTATAGGCATAGGATAAAAATATACGAGAACAGTCACAATTGTATAATATAACGGCACAATCCTGAAAAAACGCTTCAAATAAAAGGCTGTAACACTCGTTGATTTGCTATCTAATGAGTACATAATTAAAAAGCCACTCAAACAAAAAAATATAGGAACTCCTCTATCACCATACCTAGTTAATGAGAAAATTAATGACAACTGGGGGGGGTAGAAATTGTTACATATTGGAATAAATGTACAATTAAAACCATTGATGTTGCTATTATTCTAATAATATCAAGATAATTAACACCTCTTACTCGATCGCATTCTTTCATAACTATTAACTAAATATGTTTATTCATTCTTTATTATATGCAGAAAATGTTATACTATTATATTTCCTACTATACTCATTCTTTAATAAATCATATGTATTCAATGATTTATAGGTTAAAGCATACTGTTTCCAAGGTCTCAATATTTTGTTATGAACAAAATTCCCATATAATTCAAATTCAGAAAAGCCCGCTCCTTCTTTTCGATCATAACTAGCAATAATAGCTTCAATCCAATTTTTATGATTTTTCTTTTCTATACGCGCATGCAAACTATTTAAATTTTGTTTATTAAAAATCATTTTATGTGCCACATAACTTAGAGAAGAAAATTCAGATATTCCTATTAATCTCTCTATGTTTCTATAATAGGCTTTATGATATTCAGAACTTGTATAAAAAACAGGAATCCCTTTATTACTAATAAATGTATGTGGGGCTATTAATATATGATCGGCATCAATACATAAATAATTATCACAAGTCCCTATTTTACCTGACAGTTTTAACAGTTGTTGAAACAACCACCCACTCCTATCCGTTATATTGCCATTATCATCCTTGATTAGAAGATTTATATCTTTGGGAGAAATGCCCAAAACTTGCTTTTCATTGACGTAAATGACATTATGGGCATAACAAAAATCTACTATTTCCTTTTCTTCAGGAGCTACTATATATATTTTTTTTATTGGATTAACTACACATCTACGTATTCCTTCAAAACACAAAGGTAATATCGTCAAATCTTTTTTTATTATTGGAATTACAACATCAATTTGTTCATCAGAAGCAGGAACAGACGACAATTTAACGTTAGAAAATATTTTATATTCCAATCTTCGAATCAAATACTTAGCATTTATATTTTTCATGTGAATCTTCTAAGGATTTCTTTAATAAATTAAGACACTCCGTTCTTTTAATCTGAAGTAGATTATTTACTTTCTGATAATTAATTTTGCTATCTAACAAATAGGACATATTATCCACAAATATCCTATCCAAAAGATTTATACTTTCCAAAAAAGTATAAAATCTATCAGCACCACCCTCCCGGCTCAACCCATGACCTGTATATATTACATTTTGTTTGTTAAATATAACAGAAAAAACAGATCCATGAAAAGAATTAGTAACGAATAGCTCACAATTATCAATCCAACCAAGCCATTCGTTTATTGTTGGGTAAATAACATTAAAAAAAGGATACTTTTTTTTAATATTTCCTATATTTATTCCTTGACTACCAATATAATATACATCATAATGATACCTTTCAGCATAAAAAATAATTTCTGAAAAATCAATATTACTATTTCCTATAATATACAACAATACATATTGTCTTTTAATCTGAGGCTTTATACAGATTTCTCTATACTTATCGGCTTCCAATAAACATGTTGGATCCAGTACCTGCGTAGCATGAAAATATCCTGCCCTTTTACAAACTTCCACTCCTCCTTGTTCACGTACTGTTACCAACTGAAATCGCTGAAGCAAAGGCGAGATATATTCATAATATCCAATAGGAAAATCAACCCTTCCAAAACTAGGAGCATACGCTATCCGTTTTATATTTTGATCACCAAAATCAAGGAAATAAGCTCTCGTAATATTTTTATATACTTGATAATCATTAATCGCATACCATATTTGATCACTTCCACAAATGTATGCATCTGCAAGAGGGGGATCTGCTTGTAATTCTTTTAATGTACGATAGATTTTTTGTGTATAAGATAAATATCTCTCTTTAAATGTATCAAAATCACGATCAACTTCAGTAGAATTCATCAAATTCCTAGAAGGAAATATTTTCTTTTTTAGAAACGCAAATATTCTTTTAAAATCAAAAATTGCTTTCCATCGATTTGGCGACTTTGCCCAATCACTAAATAAACTATATCTAATAAGAAATGGGTTATGCCCCATATTTCTCAAAACAGTTTGTAGGGCATAATTTTGCATAATTTGCCCATAATTATCCTGTGTTTCCCAAAATGTTATAATTCCTAATTTCATTATGATTCATTTATTATATAACCCACAATGTTGAAGAAAAAGTCTTATATATAATTTTATTTTTCCTCTTGTATCATAGCAATACCTAATAACTAGGTTATTGACCGTATGCTTATTCGTTTCAAAATTCATAAAAAATTTTTCTCTATTTTTATGTGGTACGGCTGATTTAATTAACGATGAATTATACTCCAAAACCGATTTATAATCCATAGATTGCAGTTTCATCTTATCACATATTTGCTGAAAGCAAGAAATACCTTTTTCCGTATTTATCAATAATAGACTAGTTCCTTTATCATCATCAACCCATTGCGGTAAAACTCTTTCTACGCTCCAAAAATCGGCAATTGTTATATCACTTCCACTTTTTAATGACTTAACCGGACAATCATAACATGAAGGTCTCAAAATCAAGTCAGAAAGGAACCCTTTCATAAAAAGATTATTATGATGTTTCTCAGAACACACAATCGAATTTTTAATACTGCTACTACTTTTCCGCTTAATCACTATACTATATTTCTTCCATCCTCTTTCAGCCTTATTTCTAAATTCAATATTCTCAATATTAGAATTATTCAATTCATGTAAATATCTTTGCCAAACTAAAGGACTTGGAACACCATGACATATAAAATCCAATGTTATCAGATTACTATACTCTATATGCAAAAACTGTTTCAATCCAGCAATCTGACAGGGTGTTCCAGAATACAATACCAACACGCCCTTTTTAAGATACTTCTCAGTTTCTCTAAATGTTTCACACGTATCGGATTGTACATATTTAGATCCCATCATCTTTCTTATACATTCTTCATTTTGAGATGCTACATGTTTTACCCCCCAGTTTTCATCAAATACGACTCCTACTACAACACCTTTCTGACTTAAAACATATTTAGCTAAAATAATAAACAATCCTCCCGAGGAACTTTGAGAAAGTTCTCTTTTATCAAGATTCTGAGCTGCATTGCATTCCAAAGGAATCCTTTCCTTTTTTTGATTTATAACCGGACATATTTTTATGCACAATCCACATTTTATACATTTCTGAACATCAGTCTGAGGATATGCAAATCCCTCATGATCTGTTATTAGCGAAATACATTTTAAAGGACATTTTTGTACACATGCACCACATCCACAACAGTCCTTCTTTTCCTTAATATTAATCATTTATTTATAATAGCTTTGATCCAATATTGCATTTGAAGTTTTTCTTCTGCAGTCATACCAATCGTAAAGAGACACAAAATAAAAGTCACAGAACTGACGATACTTGTAATTACAACTCTCAATAAGCTAACTTCTAATATGAACGTACTCATATACGACAAAACAAAACACACCAAAGTAATAATTATACATGGGCGCACCACATTCCTTAAATATTCTTGATACCTTAACCCACTATTCTTATGAAGTACTATTACTCCTAATAATCTATATAACACAACATTTAACAAAAAAATTGAAATGTACATAAAATATGGTGGCATCTTTAATTTAAAAAATATGTATGTCAATAATAATGAACCCATATATAACAATGAAGAATAAAAAGAGAATTTTCTGATTTTTCCACTTGCAGAAATAGCAGAATTCAAAGTAGCCCCTAACTGTCCAAATAATGAACATATAAGCTGCATTCGACAAAACAATAAAGAATATTCCGGCGTTTTCTTTAGCCAAAGCTCTAATATATATGGCATCTCTATAAAAAAAGGAATAACAAAAAAGGAAAACATATAAAAAGAGAATTTAGAACTAGACATTGTAATTGTTAACATTGCTTGAGTTTCTTTACTCCCTTCTTTCTTAGTTATTATAGGATTAACGGCTTTCAACATATTATTTGAGAAAACCTTTAATTGAGCATCTACTTGTTGTGCTATTCCCAAAGCTGTATTTAAACATACACCATAAAAGATATTAATTACAATACCAAGACCATAATTAGAAATCATAGTTGAAGCTGTAGCAAAAAAATTCCAACCAGCAAACGAGGTCATTTCCTTCATTAATCCCTTTTGCCAATATACATGTGGCGCAATTACACACTCTTTATAATGCTTGTGACAATATACCCACATAATGGCCAATGTAACTAATGGAATACAAGCCATCAAAATACCATAAACAATAAGTTTGTCATATATCGTATATACACAGACAAAAGCTACAACCAGTTTCAAAAAAGACTCAAAAATACCCACAATTGCATAATACTTCATATTTTCATGAGCATTCATAGCCGCATCGTAAGGGACAGTCATAACCGTAAACATAGTACTGACAATCAGACTACCATAGACAACTTTAGCTGCAAATATACGGTCTGCCGGAATATTCAGTATACCGTTAAAGAAGAAGTAACCTGCAATGAATAATACGATACCTACAACCAGAGAAATACCCAAATGAAGAATCAGACTCACATTGAAGATGCTCTTCTGTTTTTCCTTATCGCCTTCCCCTTCGGAATACGACATGAAACGCTGGGTTGCACTGGCCATGGCTGCGTTAAGAAAGCCAAGCATGGCAATGGCACCACCAACGATATTGAATATACCGAAATCAGAAGCTCCAAGGGAATTCAGAATCAGACGGGTAGTGTATAACGATACAAACATCGTTATACCCATCTTCGCATAGAGGTAACCTGTATTTTTAATTACACGATTAGCTGTAGATGACATTAATAATAATTTTTAGATACGGGATTTTCAAAAAGGAATATCTTGTTATTTTTCAACTAATTACAAACAAAATTCAAGCTTTTCTGCCAGCTTTGCCAACCTATATATAAACTTATAGGGGAAATGCGGAAAAAAAAGTAAAATTGCAATTTTCAATTATTTTCCGCATTACTATAAAAGTTTTATTTACCCCTGGCAAACCTGGCAGAACTGCCGGTCAGGGCCTGTCCTCCGGATGCCGTTCCCGATAGTCATACTCCAGACTGTCAAGAAGTTGGATCAGCTGTTGCCGGAAGACTTCGGAGGACTGGCGGAACTGCGGAAGGTAAATGCGGAAAATGTCGTAGTACTGGTTCAGATTCGTACTGACCCCTTTTTTACTTTCTCATACGTGCGGGCACTCATCGAGGCCCGGTCGCAGATCTCACGGATGGTTAATAACTTGCCGTCGACTTTCACACGGCGATGCAGCATCTCAATGTACCGCCCCAGGGCGGCATTGGGTTCATGATTTTGTGCCATTTTTTTAATTTTAAAAATTACGACACAAATATATGTTAATTCTCTTAATTTATCTATATTTTATTACCACCATGCCGGTAAGCAAGATTTGGTGGTTTACACGCCTTTCACAACCTTTGTGGAAAACTTTAAAACATCAATGCCATGGAAGACATTACATTCAGCCTTTTCAAAGGTTATGCGGACACCTTGCCGGCGGACGCAACACTCAGTGAAATCATCCGGATGATCCGACAGGATCCCGCTGTTAAGGAACATACCCTTAAACACCGTTACTACGCTTCGCAGGGAAATGCCGCTGCTGCCCACAAAGAGAAATCTTCCTGTCCCTGCTTTTCCGTTGCCGTCCGTTTTCAGGGCGGCAAGCAGAGGAAACATATCTGCGGATGGACTTCCGTCGGACTGGTGGACATCGACCACCTGGAAAAGGCTGCCTTGCCGGAACTGCTGAAACGGATCGCTGCCGACCCGCATACCCTGCTCACCTACACCACAATCAGCGGAGCGGGCATCCGGATTCTCTACCGCATGGAGCACGATGAAAACACCCTGCAAAAGAGTGTCGCCTCTCCGTTTGATGAGAAAGAATACCTGGCTTCGGAAGTGCAGTACCGGGCCACGTTCCAACAGGCCAATGACTATTATACCGCACTGCTGGGAGTGGAATGTGACCTGAAATGCAAAAATTCAACCCGACTGTGCGGGCTTGCCCACGATCCGGAACTTTTCTTCAATCCGGACGCTCTTCCTTTCCGGGGGAAGATCGTTACCAAACAACAGAAGCGGGTACGCAACTACCGGCTGGAAAGGGCCGTTACCACTGCCCGAAAGGAACTGGAGGCGCAGGGGGTGAACTACGAACCGCACCAGCACAACGACTACATCATGCGGATGGGGTATCTGCTCAACCGCTATGGGATAGACCAGGATCAGGCCACGGAATGGGCGCTGAAAACCTTTGCCGGCTACGACGGCGACATAGCAGGGATCTTCCGCTCCTGCTACCTGCAGACGGAAGAATTCGGTACACTGTCGCCCAGCACCGGAAAGGACAATGCACGGCAACCGCTGGCTGGCGTGGCGGAGATCGAGGATTTTCTCTGCGGTCAGGGTTCATTCCGCCGGAATGTCATTACCGGCAAGTATGAGGTGGACTTCACCCGCGAAAACCGCGAAGAGGATTTCCGGGAAGTGGACGACCACATTGTGAACTCGCTCTGGGCACGCATGAGCAAAACAAACAGCCGCGTGCGGATCTCCGACCTGCGCAATGTGCTGGAGTCGGAATTCGTGGCGGACTACAATCCGTTTCAACTGTATTTTGACGGGCTGGATCCCTGGGACGGACAGACGGACTACATCGGCGAACTGGCCGATACACTCCATACGGTACAGGGTCCCGAGGACTGCCGGAAGTATCTGAAAAAATGGCTCGTGGGCTGCGTGGCAGCGCTCTTCGACCGCTCGGTGGTGAACCACGAGATTCTGGTGCTGGCCGGTCCGCAGGCCACCTACAAGACAACCTGGCTGAACAACCTGCTGCCGCCGGAACTGCGGAAGTATTTCTGCGTGAAGTCCGACTTTGCCCAGATGACCAAGGACGACCAGCTGCGCCTGACCGAGTTTGCCCTGATCTGCCTGGAGGAGATCGAGGAGCTGCGACCGGAGGCGCTGAGCCGCATCAAGGCGGTATCGACCACCCTGATCATCAACGAGCGGAGGGCGTACGGGCATTTCAAGGAATCGAAGCCGCACATCGCCAGTTTCTGCGGAACGACGAACAATGTCAACTTCCTGACCGACATCTCAGGCGACCGCCGCTGGTTTCCCATGGAGATCACCGCCATTGATGATCCGTATACGCACCCCGTGAACTACAGGGGAGTGTATGCCCAGGCTTACGCGCTCTGGAAAAGCCGTTTCCGCTACTGGCTGAGCAGCAGCGAGGTGGCGGAGGTGAACCGCCGCAACGAGTATTTCCGGGCACCGGATCTGGAAGCGGACCAGATCCAGACGTATTTCCGCCGTCCCCTGCCCGGGGAAGCGGCTGTCTTCATTACCACGGCCCAGATCATCAGCCGCATCAGCGGGGGAATCCGCCAGCTGATGAGCCCCGCCAAGGTGAACCAGCTGATGAAAAAGCTGGGCTTCGAGGCGGTGCGAAGCGGCAACAAACGGGGCTATCTGGTGGTGGAACTGACACTGGATCAGGTGAACCAGAACCGCAGTGCCCTGGGGCATTATCTGCGGGAAGCGGAAGCCTGATATTCCGCAAGAGGATCAGGACAGGGCGCTGCGGAACTTCTGCCAGTAATCCTTACCGAGAAGTTCCCAGGCGGCCACGCCTGCAACGGCCAGGAAAACCAGTCCCAGCACAATCACCTTACGGCTGGTGCCGGAAGGATCTCTCGGAACGACGGCTGGTTCCACCACGGCAAAGACAGGCTTTTCTTCCTGTACCTTGGCCCGGGCCACCTGCAGCTGCTGGGCTACCTGGCTGTAGACCTGATAGGCCAGCGACATATCGTTCTGAAGCCGTTCGCGCTCGGCCAGGGTACTCTGGAACACCACGTTGCTGTTGGCATCCACATAGTTCGCATACCGCTGCTGGGCTTCGTAATATTCTGCCTGACGCTCCCGGTAAAGCTGTTCCAGGTAACGGCAGTCTTCCTTCGCCTTGCGGGTACGGTAGGCTGTGATATACTGCTGAAGCTTGGAAACCACACTGTCGGCCACCGTAGCAGTGACCTTGGGATCCTGCAGAGTTACGGTCAAAGTGGTAATGGCAACTTTCTTACCTACATTTAACTGAATGGCCTGACGAAGCGCTCCGATCTTTCCGGCTTCTTCTCCGGACAATTCAATGGAACCTCCGGCCAGGGAATCAGCAGGCAGCTCTTCCTTGTTACCGCCCAGCAAAGACTTGATGCCGCCGACTGCCATGCCGGGAGCACGCAGAATGTAACTCCACCAGGGAGCGGACTGTTCGTCCAGATAGGCAACAAGGGTGGTATCCACCTTGCCGTCGGCCGTACGGACACGGGCATCGAAAAGCTCCAGCAGGAAAGGGGTAGAAGCCACAATATCGGGAGCCAGCGTCGCATTCAGGGCATCGGGGCTGTCGCTGCCCATACTGGTTCCCAGAAAGGAGGCAGCCATACTTGCCAGTCCTCCCCCGCTCTTGCCGCTGCCCATTTCAGGAGAAAGGGTCACGCTGACCGTATATTGCTTGGGAATGCTCAGGGCAATGATCACACCTGCCACCACTCCCACGGTGGCAGCGAGATATAACTTCCTGCGGATGGCGAATATGCGACGGATCAATGCCATCCAGTCAATTGTCACTTCGTCCTCCTCCCCGCCTTCGGGACGGGTGAAGAGGGGCTGCTGTTCCATCTTATCTGTTTTCTTTTCTTCCATAGGTATTACTTCTTGATCAGGTTCGTAATTGTGGCGAACATGGTAGCGAGGGAACCGAAGGAGCTGGCATAACTCAAAACTTCAGCCACGCTGACACCCTTACGGTCTTTCTTGCTCGGCACAATAATTTCACACCCCGGTTCGATCTTGTCGCTGTCGCGGCTGCCCACCTGGGTGACCTGACCGTTCATATAGATAATGAATTTCCTGGATTTCTTCGCATTGTCGGCATAGCCTCCTGCCTGGTCGAGGTAGTAGCTGACATTCTTGCCTTTCAGATAGGCTACCGTGTTGGGAACCATTACGGCACCGTCGATCTTCACGGTGTTGTTCATCTTGGGGACACTGATGACATCGCCTTCACGCAACACCAGGTCGTACTCGCCGCCGGGATTGGCCAGGGCTTTCTCCAGATCGAGTCCCACACTGAAAGTGTCTTCCACACGCACACCCAGCGAGTCCATCATGGCCTTGCCGAACTGGCGGTTCATGATCTCAAGGACATCGCGCATGCGCTTCTTTTCATCTTCATTCGCCACACGGGTCAGTTTCGCTCCGCGCAGGTAGGCCCTGGGAGTAGCACCTCCGGCCTTGCGCAACAGGTCGGACAGGCGTTCTTCGCGGCTGGTCATCGCATAGGTACCTCCAAACAGCACTTCGCCGGTGACCTGTACGTTCTGCTGAACCTGATAGCCCGGGCTGCGGCGCACGAACACCTGATCGTAGGGCTGGAGCACAAATCCCTGCTGGCCGTCGATCACAAAGCCGTCCTTCAGGGCAAAGGTGAAGGTCTGGCCGATGCTGTCGGTATAGCTGGTGCTCTTGGGATCCTTGATACGGCGGGAAACATCCACCCGTACGGTAGAGGCAGCTTCCAGCAATCCGCCGGCACGGATAATCAGGTCTTCCAGCGTCATGTTGTCCGAGAAGGAATAGCTGTCCGGACGGGCAACCTCGCCATAGATCATCACATCGCCGCGGTCTTCCAGATCATGGATGCTGGGGATGTTCAGGATGTCATTCTTCTGCAAGGGGATATCGGGAGAAGTACCGTTCAGGATGCCTGCCACATCGACACTGACAATCTCGGTCGTCAGGTCGGGACGCTCGCGCTGGAGCACGGCACGCTTCATAAAGGCATCGCCGGTCAGCCCTCTGGCCTCGGTGATCAGGGCACGGACGGTGTTGAGTTCTCCGCTCAGCTGGTAAATGCCGGGACGATAGACCGCACCGCGGATTTCCAGTTTGTTGGTGAAGCGGTTCAGGATGGCTTCGGCCGTCACCACGTCGCCGTTGCGCATCTGGTAGGCACTGAAGTCCTTGTCCCTGACGGTATTGATTTCATATTCTTCCCCGTTCTGGCGAACCACACGGAGGGATTTCGTATAGGCTTCGGCATCGAATCCGCCGGCATACTGAATCAGGGTGGCCAGGGATTCCTTGGCCTTCATTTCGAAACGCATGGGGCGCTTCACGTTGCCGCTGAACTTGACCATCACTTCATAGGCAGGCACAATGATGACATCGCCTTCCTGCAGACGGATATCGTCCTGGATCTTGCCCTTCATGATGAAGTCGTACACATCGACATCGGCGATCTTCTGTCCGGAGCGGACTACCTGCACGCTGCGGAGACTTCCGATCTCGTTCACGCCGCCTGCCCGGTAAAGCGCATGGAAGACGGTGGAGAAGCTGCTCAGGGCATAGGTACCCGGCTGACGGACTTCGCCCATCACATTGATCTGGATGGTACGGGTATTGCCCAGGGTCAGACGGATTTCCAGATTACCCTCGGCACTGTCGAGACCGCTGTACGTCTTGCCCAGCACCTTCTTGAGGTAATCATTGGCCGCGCTCACGGTCATGCCGCTCAGGGAAACGGGGCCGATCTTCTCGATATTGATGGTTCCGTCGGGAGAAATCTGCTGACGGATGGTATTCTGGCTGGTACCCCAGATGTCGATGATCACCTCATCGCCCGGGCCGAGCCGGTAGTTGGGCGGAGTAGCCAGATTGACACTGGGTTCAAAGGTAAGATTGCGGGTATTGAAAATGTTGCGTCCGAACACCTGGTCCTCGCGGGCAAGTTCGGCAGCATCGGGCTGCGGAGTTTCCAGCGCTGTGGAAGTGTCCTCCTTCACCGCCTCGCGCAGGCGGGCTTCATTCAGTTCGGTACCGCTCATCTGAGAGGCATTGACTCCCTGCTGTTGTTCGTACAGTTTCTTTACTCGTTCGGCCTGTTCGCGTGTGACGCCTCGCCGCGCCAGTTCAGTAGCCAGCTGACGCTGGTCCTTCCCTTCGGCCATCCCCTGTTTCACGTACTCCAGTACCTGCTGGTCGCTCATGGTCTGTGCACAGACAGAAGGAGCAGCAAGGAACAGACACAGAAACAACGGAATTACCAGTGAATGTTTCTTCATATCTACTTCTTAAGTTTTTGTATAATGATTGTTTTTATTGACTTTCAGGGCTCCCCCAGCGCCTCGACGATCAGGCGGACCTGAGCGGGCGTAAAGCTGCGCACCTTCTGGCTGAAACCGGACGCATGAAGCGCGTCGACCAGTGCAGGCTGCAGGGAAATCCAGTACATCAGTTTGCGGCGGGCAGCCCCTGCCGTGATGTTGGGAGCATAGCAACGGGCAAGTTCCCCGATGCCGTAAGAGCGAATCTGAAAAGTATCCATATCTTTGTTTCCGTTAATTGATTACAGGATAAAGATACTCATTTTCAGCGATATAAGCAAGTTTTTCCGGACTCTGTTCCGGTCTCTGTCCCGGTTTTTTTCACCTCCGGACCGTGTGTTGCCACATCCCTGTCGGGCCTTATCGTGCATCATCGCCCGTCATTCGCCGACAAGCGTCCGTAAGGTGCAAACCGCTCTTCGGAAGGTGTTACCTTTGTCATACAGACAACGGGAAGGAAGGTTCCGGACAAGCTCTCCGGATTATCCGGGAAATCCGGAGAAACCGACTGGTGGTTACCTCAGCATCGACCGCACGATCCCCCGGCAACGACTGGTCGATATCCTGGCATCGACTGGTCGATGCAACTGAATCGACCGCACATTTCCCTGACATTGACTGGTCAATCTTGGCATTGACTGGTCGATGCAGGAATGGCCGGAACCCGAAAGTCCGGAGTCTGTAAGGAACTTATTTATTAACTCTTTAATTTATCGTATTATGTTAAACTACAGTATCGCCATGAGAAGCAACCCCATCGACAAGGGGGCTCCCAAGAAAGCTTATGCCACTTCACAGTACAGCGAAGTGATGAACATCAACCAGTTTGCCGAACATATTGCCAGCCACGGCAGCGTGTACAAGCGTTCCGACGTGGCGGCGATCCTGACCATGGCGGTGGACTGCCTGCGGGAACAGCTGCTGGAAGGCAAGAAGGTGGAACTGGGCGACCTGGGGTTCTTCTATGTCCGCATCAGCGGCGAAGGGGCTCCTTCGGCTGCCGAGTACAATCCGGCCATTTACGTCAAGAAGCTGAACGTGAAATGGCAGTGCGGTGCCCGCTTCAAGGATCTGCTGGGTGAAGCCGTCTTCAACCTGGTGGCTCCGCGCTCTGTCAGCCAGAAAGTGCTCAAGGCCCACAAGGCCGGTGAAACAACCGTGGATATCTCGCCGGAGGTGACGGAGGAAGAAACGGATGACCAGGGCGGCATGGGTGTCTGACCAGCGGAAATAACTGACGGGAACTGACGCGCGGCGGCAACCCTTTCCAGACAGGCGGTGAGCGGACTCTCCGAAAATGACTCCGGATCCGTCAGGCGCAAGTGGCTTTCACCAGGGAAAGCAGGAAACCGTTCCGTCAGGCTCCTCAGTGCTTCCGGCCCCAATTATATAACCTTAATCTTAACTGCTTATGGAAAATACCAGCAAGAAAAAAACAATCTGGAGCCTGGTGCTCAAAGTGATCATCACCGTGGCAACCGCCGTCGCAGGTGCCTTCGGACTCAGTGCCTGCGGGGTGATCTAGCGGAAGAAACCGGAAAGGATTCCTGATTTGAAGGAGGGCTGCACAAGGCAGACCCTCCTTTCTTTTTCAGTCATGAAACACTTAACCAGCGGTTAAATTTCTTCGATCAGTTCGCACCAGGTGTAGCTGACCCGCAGCAAGGCGGCACTTCCGCTCACCTGAATGGCGATATAATGGCGTCCTCCGTAACGGACAAACTGTCCTTCCATGCCGAACAGCAGTCCCTTGCGGACAACCCGCACCCGGACATTTTTCTTGTTCTTCAGTTTTTCGGGATCAATGAACCGCGTCCCCTGGATCTCAGGGTTGGTGGCCCGCATGAAATTCTGCATCTCCCGGTTGGAAATGATACAATAGTCGGCACTCTCCCGTCCGCGCCTCATGAAATACGTGGGAAAAGGAATGGACTGCTGCAAACGTCTGCACCATTCGCGATCGTAGTGGCTACATCGTATGAAAAGCAGATTATGGATAGCGGGAACAAGAATCCGTTCGCAACGTTCGCTTCCATCTTTTGCGTCCTGCAGCTCATAAGTCTGGGGGATATAATAAGGTATCTCTGAGTCACGAAGAAATTCGGCCACCTGCAATTCCTTACAGTAGGTGGTCTGCAACGGGATCCATATCGGGTTTTCTTCGATCGTCTGTTTCATTTCTTTACCTGTCGTAATCTGGCTGAAATTTTTCCGCATGTATATTCTTCTCTCTCCACCAGGTCCTGCAGGAGCCCGGTATATCACATCTATTTGGTTGACAATAAAGAGAAATGAAATAAAACATGCTTCCGTCTAGGAGAGACCGGCCCTCCCACAGCTGCCAGGTTGTATCATTTCGGCGCAAAGATAAGCATTTTTCCCTATAATGATATACTTTTACTCCTGTTTTAACCAAATATTCCCGTATATTACAAAACAGGTATTTACATTTATTAATTAAAAGCGGATATTACTTCCGGTTATAGGGTATAAAAAAAGGTGAATAGCGAAACCGGAAAGAATGTATTACCTTTGCAGCGGATTAAAAAAGAAGTACAAAACCTAAGAAGTATAAAAAACTATGTTCAGTAAAGAAAACAGAGCAAATACCATTCACGGTATTTTATTGATTGCCTTATTCTCATTCGCTGCGTTCTACATCGCCGAAATTCCTTTCGTGAAAAGTCTGTCATTCAGTCCGCTGATTGTGGGTATCATCCTGGGTATGCTGTATGCCAACAGCCTGCGCAACAAGCTTCCCGAAACCTGGGTGCCGGGAATCAAGTTCTGTACGAAGCAGATCCTGCGTGCCGGTATCGTACTCTACGGATTCCGCCTGACGCTGACACAGGTAGCTGCCGTGGGACTTCCGGCTGTGGTGATCGACACCATCATCGTGGCAGGAACCATCTTCCTGGGCGTATGGCTGGGCAAGCTGCTGAAAATGGATAAAGATACTTCGCTGATGACGGCTACGGGAAGCGCGATCTGCGGTGCTGCGGCAGTGCTGGGTGCTGAACCGGTCGTGAAATGTGAGGGCCACAAGACAGCCATCGCCGTATCGACGGTGGTGATCTTCGGAACGATCTCCATGTTCCTCTACCCCATCCTGTACCGCGCCGGTATGCTGGATGCGCTGGGTGATACGGGAGTAGCAATCTATACGGGAAGTACCCTGCACGAAGTGGCTCACGTGGCCGGTGCGGGTAACGCAATGGACCCGACCGACACGCTGGGTATTGCGGGTACGGCAACCATCACCAAGATGATCCGTGTCATGATGCTGGCTCCGGTGCTCGTGATCATGAGCTTCGCACTGGCCGGCCGCAAGAAGGCTGCAACGGAGGGAGGAACAACTCAGAAGAGCAAGATCACCATTCCCTGGTTCGCCTTCGGATTCATCGGCATCATCTGTCTGAACTCACTGCTGCAATACCTCTTCGGAGTGGACAGCGTGAAGGAAATTCCGCTGAACGGTGCCATTGAATACATCGATACATTCATGCTGACCATGGCCATGACTGCCCTGGGTACGGACACCAGCATGGAGAAATTCAAACAGGCAGGTGCGAAACCTTTCCTGCTGGCCGGACTGCTTTACATCTGGCTGCTGGGCGGCGGTTACCTGCTGACCAAGTGGCTGGTTCCGATGATCGGATAAGCCAATGTATGGGATCTCTTTCAGACTTCAATATTATGGCTGGAAGAGATCTCTGCTCCTGTATCGCTTCCATCTCTGAAAAAGCGTTCCCCCAAATGGCATCCATACTTGTCCAACAGTTCAAAACGACCGTCCGGATGCTCGAAATCAATACTTAAATAGGAGTTTTTCCGTTTGAAATGTCCGGACTTGAAAATCACCCGGTGCTTCCGGGATGAATTATTCTTTTTGGTCACCCGCTCATCATAAACCCATCCGTTACACTCAGCAATAGCCGTACCTGCTTTTTCAAGCAACGGCATCAGCTCTCCCGGAGACAGAGTGGCCAGCGGAAAACCATAAGAATTCATAATGTTTCCTGTTTTTTCCAAATTCCAGACCGGTTCCACCTCCGGATTCTTCTGCCGGCACTCACGAAACTCATATGCTTCCCAGAACGGCTGAAATGCAGACAGATTGTCTTTATACAAATTGCCGACAGACTGATGCTGCTTATAAAGTATCCAGGTTCCATTTTCTGCCGGGCGGAATATATTACCCTTTACTGCATCCCCGGAATCGTTCGCTGACAGACAAAGACTGACCAGCGGCTGATCCTTACTCCAGGACATTCCGGCAAAAACGGAATAGAGAGAGGGATGATCAGCAGTCTGCATCGCATAAGCGGATCCTTCTGTCCAATCCCCCAGCAAAGACTTGAAAGAGTAACAGAGCATCTGCAGATCACCATTGTCGGAATGCAAACAATATGAAAGGAATCGCTGGCGGATGTCCCGGGGAACATAGATCTTTTTCACCCCTTTTCCCTTCAACAAAGTCAGAAGTTCCCAAAAGCCGAAAAAATTCAGACTTTCCGGCAAAGTATTCTCATCCGACAAAGGAAGTGCACTCCATTCATTCAGAAACAGTTCCATAACCTCACTTATGAATTCAACCTGATCAGCGCTTTCTCCCAGGTGTCAAAGAAACCGTCGGGCCAGTCCGTCAGCCTGCCGTCTTCATTGATTTCAATTTCACAATACTGATGTCTGAATACCTGCTGTTTATCTTCATAAAAATAATAGGCATTCACCAGATCCGGATTAAGCCGGGGACCATCCAGTTCTTCTCTGCTGCAAACAGCCAGGCGTACCCCGTTCAGCAGATGGTCACTGTGTGTTTCCACCAGCAACTGGATGCCGTTGGCAGCTGCCAGAGACAGAAAACGCCCCATCGCTACCTGAGCGGCAGGATGCAGATGAGCCTCCGGATTTTCCAGCAGAATCAGCGATCCGGCAGGTGCCGTCAGGATGGCTGCCACAATCGGAAATACATACGAATTTCCAAAAGCCATATTCATTGGAGAAACCTCAACTTCTACTCCCGAACGATCCATCAGACCATATTTCAAAATAATAGAAGCAGGATCGGCATCAGCAGACAGGATTACGTGCTGCCCCATGATATCATTCATCCAGGCATTGATCTGACTAGCAATGTCCGGTCCTCCCTCCGGATGGGCCATAGCCGGAATAACCAGCGGCTCGTCAATGGAATCATAAAACAAGGTGGCTGCCCCGTCACCGTGAATGTCTCCCAAACGGCTCTCCAGACGGTTCCTTTTCGTCTTATGAATATGTCTTTTCCGCGGACTGACACGCTCGGCATGGAGATAGACCATTGAATCACTGAACAGGGAACAGTCGGCCAGATCACCCTTGTATTCCGGCTGGAAAGAAACAATCGCCCCCTGTTCCTCCTGCCCCGCTACCTGAAAAGTCCATTCTGTCTGCTTCTCATCCTCTATCCGAATCCAGAAAGAGGGATCTCCCTCGTCAGGATCGTGGCTGTACACACTGGCATAACTTTCCAGATCGGCCAGAACAACCCTGTCACTGAAACAAAGCTGGGAATCCTGCAGATAACGTAACTCGTAACTTTGCTTAAGCAGAAGCAAGGACTGAAGAACCGTGGATTTTCCGGCTGCATTCTTACCGGTTACCAATGTCAGATTCTTCAATGAAAGTTCCATATCATTGAAACATTTAAAATTATGCAGGGTCAGAAAGCGAATCATAATGGCTATGAGATTGAATATAACGTTCGATATCAAAAATATTATTGGAAAGTCTGGCAAAGGTATCGTCATGAAGAAAATCAGATAACATTTTCTCCTTGTCTTTCAAATCTTTTCCGGACAAATTGCCCGCTGACAACAGATAAAATGCCAGCACCAAGCGCAAGCTGCGCCGTCTTCGGGGAAAAAGCAGTGCCACCCGTTTCACAACGGATTCATACAGAAGTTCCAGGGCTTTACTCACAAGATCCTTCCTGGTCTTGAACAGAATGTCGTAAGCCAGACAGGTGGAATCCTGTTCTGTACAACCGTCCGGCTGTTTTCTGAAATGCATATAACTGACTGCCTGAGCCAACAGTTCCGCCTCCAACGGACCGGCCGGAATCTGCAGTTCGTCCAGTTTTTCCATCCATTGATACTGAGCCTGCTTCATCAGCCGGACATAAGCCTGATTCAAACTGTAATGTCCGGAAAAAGCCAGCCATTGAAATACCCGATAACGGAGCAAAACCGGTGTCTTTTGGGCAAGAAAGCAAAGCTGAACGGGAACCGACAGGAGTTTACGACGGACAGAGGCCGTAAATTCCTCCTGACCGGAGAGCTGGTTTCCAAACATACGGAGGGTATAATCAACATTTCCTCTGCAAAACTCATACAAGGCCGTCAGGCGTTCAAATCCATCAATAACGGTCGCTCCCTCTTCTTCTGCATTCATGTAAATCAACGGAACAGGCAAGCCGTTAAGGACAGAAGTCACAAACAGTTCCCGCTGTTCTTTCTTCCACTTCGATTTCCGCCGTCCGTCAATGGTCACAAGCCTGATATCACCTGTTTCTATCCGGGAAAAGACCTCACTTAAAGGATAGGTCTCTGTCCGAATATAGGAAGAATTGAAAACCGGCATCTGCCGGTCAGCAAAATCCGAAACAATTTCAAGCTGCAAAATGTCCATGAATCATTGATCTTTTCATGCAAAAATAATATAAACCTGCTTTTCTTCCAATTTCTCCCAAAGAAAATTCGACTGTACATGATTTATCTTGTCACCCTCCACCGGCTCCAACAGCTTATCAAACGGAAGTAACTGAACATTTTCAAAAAAATACTCATACGCTGAAAGTCTCTGAGAATACCCCAAACAGGGTATTTCACCTTCGGGAAAGTGGAGCTAACTTTGCCGCAAAAATACTTCATGAATCTGGCTGCATTGATTTCGGGCGGAGTGGACAGTGCCGTAGCGGTCCACCTGCTCTGCGAACAGGGCTACAAGCCCGACCTGTTTTATATCCGGATCGGCATGGATACCGACGACGGACTGAGCTGCACGGCGGAAGAGGACATCGAACTGGCGACGGCAACGGCCCGCAAGTATGGCCTGAAGCTGGAGGTGGTGGATCTCCAGCAGGAGTACTGGGACCGGGTGGTGGCTTATACCATCGACAAGGTGAGACAGGGCTTCACGCCCAACCCGGACGTGATGTGCAACAAGCTGATCAAGTTCGGATGTTTCGAGGAAAAGGCGGGACATGCGTACGACCGGATTGCGACGGGGCACTATGCGTCAACCTGCGAACGCGAAGGGAAGGTGTGGCTGGCAACGGCCAAAGATCCGGTGAAGGATCAGACGGATTTTCTGGCTCAGATTGACTACCTCCAGGTATCCAGGCTGCTGTTTCCGCTGGGGGGACTGATGAAGCAGGAGGTGCGCGAGACGGCTCTGGCGGCACGGCTGCCGAGTGCCCGCCGCAAGGACAGCCAGGGGATCTGTTTTCTGGGAAAAATCAACTACAACGACTTTATCCGGCGTTTCCTGGGCGAACGGCCGGGGGCAATCGTGGAACTGGAAAGCGGCCGGGAGATCGGTACGCACAAGGGATTCTGGTTTCACACCATCGGACAGCGGAAGGGACTGGGACTGAGCGGAGGTCCGTGGTTCGTGGTGGACAAGGACCCGGAGAAGAACCTGCTGTTCGTATCGCGGGGATATGACACGGTGCATCAGTACGGACGGAAGTTCCGGCTGACGGACTTTCATTTCATTACGGAAAATCCCTGGCCGGAAGCCGGGGAACAGGAAATCTGCTTCAAGATCCGCCATACGGACCAGTTCCTGCCGGGGGTGATCCGACCGGCAGGAACCGGCTATGAGGTGGAGAGTCCGCACCTGATCCAGGGAATCGCACCGGGTCAGTTCGGTGTGATCTACGACCGGGAGGCACGGCTCTGCATCGGAAGCGGGGAAATCCTTACTTCGTTTTCTTCCACAGACGGTTCATGTCTTCCAGCGATTTGCCCTTGGTTTCCGGAACAAATTTCCAGACAAACAGGGCCGCCAGGATGCAGATGATGCCATACAGGGCATACACAAACAAATGACCGAAACGGACTCCCATATCGCCTGCACTCATGTTGTACATGGGCAGGAAGGTGGAAGATACGATGAAATTAAAGATCCACTGGAAGGCCACAGCCACGGCCACGGCTCCTCCGCGGATGGTATTCGGAAAGATTTCGGCAATCAGCACCCAGCAGACGGGGCCCCAGCTGAACATAAATGAGGCACTGTAGATCAGGATGCAGATGACAGGAGCTATGGCAGGAAGACCACCGACAGCATTGTTCAGTGCCACTCCCAGCGCTCCCACGGCCATGCCCAGCGAACCGGCAATCAGCAGCGGCTTCCGTCCTACCCGCTCGACGGTAAAGACGGCCAGCAGGGTGAACAGGATGTTGATCACTCCCATCAGAACGGTCTGTTCCATGGGGTCGCCCATTCCCATGCTTTCAAAGATACGGGGCGCAAAATAGAGGACTGCGTTGATGCCCACGATCTGCTGGAAGACGCTCAGCATGATACCGACAAATATCACCGTCACCCCGTAGGTGAACAGTTTTTCGGTGCGCACCTTCACGGTCGTTCTGATCTCCTGAAGAATGGTTTCGGCCTGAGCCCGGCCGTTGATCCGTGCCAGTACCGACAGGGCTTTCTCATGCCGGCCTGTCAGAACCAGATAGCGGGGAGTCTCGGGCACCAGCAACACCAGACAGGTAAACAGCCCGGCAGGAACAATCTCACTGACAAACATCAGCCGCCAGCCGGTGGTAATGCTCCAGGCAGCTTCCTCCGGATTGAGAATCCGGCTGATTCCTTCGGTCACTTCCACCACCGGATTGGCATGATTGCCCAGGATCAGGAAATTCACGAAATAGACAACCAGCTGGCCGAAGATGATGGCAAACTGGTTCCAGGACACCAGGGTACCGCGAATGCGGCTCGGGGCAACCTCGGCGATATACATCGGACAGATGGCAGAGGCCAGCCCGACTCCGATACCTCCCAGGATGCGGTAGAAATTGAAAGCCAGCAACAAGGGGAAGGAAGGCACTCCCTTTTCGAAAAAGAGGAACTCCGGATCATACGATCCGGCTGCAGAAAGAAAGAACAGAATACCTGCCCAGAAGAGGGACTGCTTGCGCCCCAGACGGGTAGCGAAAAAACCGGAAACGGCACTTCCGATGACACAGCCCACCAGCGCGCTGGAAGAGGTTATCCCATGCCAGGTATCCGTATACACAAAGTCCTGTGCGCCCATAAAGAAAGCCTGAAGGCCTTTCTCCGCACCGGAAATCACAGCCGTGTCATATCCAAACAGCAATCCGCCCAACACGGCTACACAAACGATGGAAAACAGGTAGTATTTACTGCCTGTCTCTGTATGATTCATCATAATAAGATTTAAAGATTAAACAAAAAGGAGTTCCGGTCACAACGGTTTCCGGAATCAGACCACCTGCTCCGTTTCCGTCTCATTCATTCCCCAAAGGATGACGGGCATGGCGGTCTGACTCCGGTCCGACAGACTTAGCAATACATGTTTACGATCGCTTCATAAAGTTCCTGCTTGCCGCTGGTCTGTTTCGGCTCTCCGTTTTGTCTGGCATAGGCAACCAGGTCCTCCAGAGACATTTTTCCCTCTTCGAACTCTTTTCCCTTGCCGCCGTCGAACGAAGCGTAACGGTCGGAAAGCATCTGTCTGTAAGGAGACTCTTCAAGCAGACGGGCTGCACTCTCCAGGGCTCTGGCCATAGCGTCCATTCCTGCGATGTGAGCGATGAAGAGATCTTCCAGATCGGTAGAGTTCCGCCGAACCTTTGCATCGAAGTTGGTTCCTCCGTTGCCCAATCCTCCGGCACGGATAATCTGCATCATGGCCTGAATCAGTTCATAATGGTCGATCGGGAACTGATCGGTATCCCATCCGTTCTGATAGTCTCCGCGGTTGGCATCAATGGAGCCCAGCATGCCGTTGTCGACCGCCACTGCCAGTTCATGCTCGAAGGTATGTCCGGCCAGCGTAGCATGGTTGACTTCGATGTTCACCTTGAAATCCTTGTCCAGACCGTGTGCCTTCAAAAAGCCGATAACCGTTTCGGTATCCACGTCATACTGGTGCTTGGTGGGTTCCATCGGCTTGGGTTCAACGAGGAAGGTACCGGTAAATCCTTTGCTGCGGGCATAGTCGCGTGCCAGGGTCAGCATCTGTGCCAGATGTTCCTTTTCGCGCTTCTGGTCCGTGTTGAGAAGGGACATATATCCTTCGCGGCCACCCCAGAAAACATAATTCATACCGCCCAGCTCGATTGTGGCATCGATGGCATTCTTGATCTGGACAGCAGCACGGGCCACGACATCAAAGTCCGGATTCGTTGCCGCTCCGTTCATATAACGGGGATGTGAAAAGACATTGGCCGTTCCCCAAAGCAGTCTGATGCCGGTTTCTGCCTGTTTTTCCTTGGCATAAGCCACTATTTCCTTCAAATTGGCCTCATACTCTTCAATGGTAGCAGCTTCGTCACACAGGTCTACATCGTGGAAACAATAGTATTCAATCCCCATTTTCTGCATAAACTCAAAGCCTGCATCCATTTTTGCCCTGGCATTCTGCAGTTTGTCATCGCTTTCCAGCCAGGGGAAGTTCCGGGTGCCTCTTCCGAACTGGTCTGAACCGTCTGCACACAGTGTATGCCACCATGCCATCGAAAACTTCAGCCAGTCTTTCATCTTTTTGCCCAGGATCACCTTTTCAGGATCATAATAACGAAATGCCATGGGGTTCTTGCTTTCTACCCCTTCATACTTGATCTTCCCAATTCCGGGAAAATATTCTTTTTTTGCCATAGTGTTAAATATTTAAGTTAGTATCTGTTATTCATTATTTTCTTTCAGCCGTTCCAGACATTCCAGCCACCTGCCGTAAGCTTCGGCACAGGCAGCCGCACGGACGGGATCAGGTTCCGTCACACCCAGTTTCTCCAGCGTGGCGAAGGCTTCCCCATGATCCCGGTAAACTCCGGCTCCGATTCCCGCACCTTTGGCGGCACCCGTCGCTCCATCCGTATCATACAACTCGATCACCGCTCCCGTTATGTCGGCCAGTGTTTCGCGGAACAAGGGACTGAGGAACATATTGGCGCATCCGGCATGGATTTTCTTCACGTCGATTCCCATTCCCTTCATGATGTCAATGCCATACTTGAAGGAAAAGACAATGCCTTCCTGAGCTGCCCGCAAGAGGTGATTCCGGTTGTGTATATTGAAATTAAGGCCCTGGACGGAACAGCCGGTCTCCTGATCCTGCAACATGCGTTCGGCTCCATTGCCGAAAGGAAGAATGCTTACTCCTTCCGAACCGACAGGCACGCGGGAGGCCAGTTCATTCATGTCAGCATAGGAAATTCCTTCCGGGAACAGTGTTTTCCGGATCCAGGCGTTCAGAATGCCTGTACCATTAATGCAGAGCAGCACGCCGAGACGGGGATTCTCCGCAGAATGATTGACATGGGCAAACGTATTTACACGCGACTGCGGGTCGTAGCTCACCACTCCGTTTACTCCATACACCACTCCGGACGTTCCTGCCGTTGAAGCAATCTCACCCGGATTGAAGACATTCAGCGAAAGCGCATTGTTGGGCTGATCACCGGCCCGATAAGTCACCGGAGTGCCCACAGCCAGCCCCAGTTCGGCGGCCGCTTCCGCCGTCACCCGTCCCTGTTCGGCGAAGGTGGGTTTCACCTCTGCCAGCAGAGAACGGTCAAATCCGTAATAATCCAGAAGAATACCGGCTACCGAATTGTTTCTGAAATCCCAGAATACTCCTTCCGACAAGCCGGACACCGTGGTACAGATTTCCCCTGTCAGCTTCATGGCAATATAGTCACCCGGAAGCATGATCTTGTCAATCTTTCCGAAGATTTCCGGTTCATTTTCCTTGACCCATGCCAGTTTGGAGGCCGTGAAATTACCGGGAGAGTTCAGAAAGTGCGCAAGACAGGTTTCCTTTCCGATTTCCCCGAAAGCCTTCCGTCCGTATGGAACTCCCCTCGAATCACACCAGATAATGGCCGGACGCAACACCCGATGCTGCCGGTCCACACAGACCAGTCCGTGCATCTGATAAGAAATACCTATCGCCTGAATGGTTTCCGGCCGGACACCGGATGCATTCAGAACATCCCGGGTGGCGTACTTCAGAGATTCCCACCACTCTTCCGGATCCTGTTCCGCCCATCCTTTCTTCACGGCGATGATCCCGGCCTCAGACTTCGGATAAAAAGCCCCGGCCACACATTTTCCAGTCTCCGCATTCACCAGACTAGCCTTGACTGATGAACTGCCTATGTCATACCCCAACAAATACATTGTATATCGTAATTATGTTATTCGTCTGCCTACCCCTTATATAATTGCTTGGTCTTCAGAAGTATTTTCTTGTCAAACCGGTAGTACCGGGCCGCCCGGTGAGCAACCCCCTGCTGGTATTCATCCAACGGAATGATATATTCCTTCTGAATCATTTTCTTATGGAAATTCCGGATATCGACACTTGTACCGATCAGTGCCTCATAAAGACTCCGCAGCTGGGCCATCGTAAACTTCTTCGGCAACAGTTCAAAAGCATAAGCAGGATTGAGTCTGACATACTGGCAAAGAAACTCGACGGCTTCCTTGATAATCCGGTTGTGGTCAAATGCCAGAGTCCTGATCTGCGTCATGGGAACCCATTCCACCAGGCAGTTATCCTGCTGTCTGTTCAGAGAACGGTCGATCTTCACCAGTGCCAGATAAACAACGGTAACGATCCGTGTCACTCTGGTGTGTTCCACCTTTTCCAGCCAGTGAACATCCTTCGGATTCCGGGTGCGGTCTTTTGAGCCGAATGCTTTGAACTGTATCATCTTCAGGTTTTTCAGTCCGGTGAGTTCATTCAGTACCCGCTTGGCTGCCTCGTCCAGGTCTTCATCCTGATAAATCAGACTGCCCGGAAGCTTCATGTCATGGAAGCTTTCCCCATTGTCTTCCCCCTTGCGATGCAGCAACAGTACATTCAGGTTCTCACCATCAAAACCGAAAATAACACAATCCACAGAAAAATGGTTAACGGCAAAAGGTCTGTCTATTTCCATAAAGTATTATTTTTAAGTTTGAACAAAGATGACTGATAAATCTGAAAAAGACAAATTCAAAGTCATATTTTAAACTTTCTTATACTATTAAAACTCAGCCTCTTGAATATCGTAGTTTTTACAATATCCAAGGGGCTTTATTTGCCAGCCGGCTCAGGCTTCAAAGCGAAGCAACCAAAGAACTGGCTCAGGTCTCAAAGAGATGCAAAGCATCCGGATTATCCAAAGACCGTCACTTCAGCAGGATGCCGAACTCGGCTCCCGTAGCGTAATTGCCTTCCAGCACGCGCAGGGCTGTCAGCTTGAGATAGCGGCAGGACACGGGAGTCTTCAGCCGGAAGGAACGGTAGACCGGTGCCTGACGGATGTTGGGAATAAAGTCTTCGTATACCGGCGTCCAGTTTTTGCCGTCCTCGCTGGCCATGAGAGCAAGGCGGTCGATTACTCCCTCGCTGCTGTTGTCCTGACGGGGCGTATAGGAGAATCCTTTGACTACCTGTGTTTCGCCCAGGTCGATCACCAGACTCTGCGGACGGAAAGCGGCATCCTTGTCCTGAGAAGGGGAACGCCAAAAGGTCTGGTCGTCATCATCCACCAGGGCCCCGGCTGCAGCATAGGGCTGTCCGTCGGCGGTCAGGATGCGCCAGTTGCGCTTGCAGGCATCGAAGGTACGGACAGCTTCCTCACCTTTCCGGCCGTCCTTGTCGAAGGCTACGGCACGGACAGCTCCTTCCCGGGCAAAGGTAAACGGTCCGGTATAAAGCGGAGAGGAAACCGAGGGCACGGAACCGTCGGTCGTGTAGCGAAGCTGGTAGACCGGACGTTCCACCTGAAGAGACACTTCGCCCGCCTTGGTGCGGCTGATCACGGGAGCAACGGCTCCGTCGGGTTCCTTGTAGCATCCCACTTCACTGACTGCCAGGGCAACCGGTGCGTAGAAGCGGATGCGCAGGGAGGAAGTCTCCACATAGTTTTTCAGACGGATCAGACGGCAGGCACCGATGCTGGTGGCTCCGGCAATTTCTTTCCAGGTTCCGCCGACCTTCATATCGACTTTCACCGAGTCAATGCGCTGGCCCAGCTTGATGTTTTCGCGCAGTTTGATGATATTGAATGTTTCCGTACGGGGAAAATCAAGAACCAGTTCGGCAGAGGTTACCTTGTCGTCGGTAGCCCAGTAGGAATAGCGGTCTCCGTCGGTCAAAAGGGCGGTGCCGTAATGTGCCTCATCCCCACCCCGCACATTGGAAGCATGCAGCGTGGCTCCCCTGGTCAGGTCATCGCGGAACGTAGCTTCCAGGTAGCGTCCGAACTCTTCCAGGGCAAGCTTGTCGGGCTCATCCTGTTCACCCAGCGGATTGATCGGGAGGTTCAGATCCCATCCCTGTCCGCGTCCGACACTGTTGATATAGATGTCGAACAGTTTCTGGGGAGTCTTGACGGTCAGGCTGTCGGAAGCGTGCCAGGTGAAGCGCCGGCGCAGGGAGAAGTCAGCTTCGGCAGGAATCCAGTACTGGCCGTTGCGGTTTCCTTCGTTGATGCGTTTGATGTGTTCGGGCGCACCGGAAGGGATCGGCCGTCCGTTCCATTTCTCACCGGGAGCAAACAGGGTAGCCCAGCAGGTCTCGCCGGCATATCCTTTCTCATTGCCCACCCAGCGCACGTCGGGTCCCGGATCGCCGAAGATCACGGCATTGGGCTGCAGCTCGCGGCAGAGGGCATAGATGTTTTCCCAGTCGTAGTAGTCGAGGAAGCCTCCGCGGTATTCATTGGCACCGCCATAATATCCGTCACCACCCTCACCCGGAGCACCGTCGAACCAGATGATAAAGAGATCGCCGTACTGGGTGAGCAGTTCCCGGAGCTGTGCCTTGAACATATCCAGGTATTCGGGAGTACCGAACTTGGCCGTATTGCGGTCCCAGGGAGAAAGGTAAACCCCGAACTTCAGCCCGTGCTTGCGGCAGGCTGCCTCCCACTCACCTACCCAGTCGCCTTTTCCGTTGCGCCAGGGAGAACGGGAGATATTGTAGTCGGTCGTGCGGGAAGGCCACATACAGAAGCCTCCGTGGTGTTTTGCATTGATGAGGAATCCCTTCGATCCGGCTTTCTTGGCACGGAGCACGATCTCTTCGGCATTGAAGTTTACGGGATTGACGATCTCGGGAGACTCGTCGCCCCAGCCCCAGTCTTTATCAAGGTAATTGATCTGATTGAACTCAATCATGTTATACATCTCCATCTCATGCCACTGCAACTGGCCCTGTGAAGGAAGTGCCCCGTAGGGAGCAGGTGGAGGAACTGTCTGTCCGGAAGCGGTCAGAGCGGAAAGAGAAGCGCAGGCTGTCAGTACAGCCAGCAGGGAACGGGTTGGTTTCCACACATGTTTCATAAGTATTTTCTGTTAAGATGAACACAAAAGAACCGTCACCGGGACGATCCGGACACAAAGATAACCCATCCCGGTTTTTCTGCAAAGGAATCAGGCGGAAAAATAAAGGTACAAAAAACAGGAACAGCCGTATATGTGAGACTGTCCCTGTTGGTTTATTCATGGCTATGCTTTCAATCAGAAAGAAAGTCCGTCATTCCATCCCGGATTCTGTGTCAGATTCGGGTTCAGCGAACGTTCATTGATAGGAATCGGATAGAGATAGTCGCGTTCCTCATTAAAGGCAGTACGCGAAATGTTATGGTGATAATCAACATATCCGCTTTCTCCTTCGGTCAGCACGATGTCAGATCCGATCTTGTACACCTGTGCATCCTTTTTATCAGGTTTGGTATCGCCGGTATAGAGAACGACATCCGTCACGCCGTCACCGGAAAGATCGTATTCACCTGCACCGGGGAAATACATACCGGTAATGGACTGATTCACGCAGGAGCCTGCTTTCCAGCGCACCAGGTCATCGAAACGGAATCCCTCCTGAGTGAGTTCAATGGCACGTTCCCGACGGATTTCGAGAATCACTCCCTGATTGCTTCCGGTCACGTTGGTATATCCATATTCAGCTGAAGAAAGGTAACTGTCCGGATTAGCGTTGGCAGCGGCCATATCCAGATGCGGCATTGCCACACGGCCACGGATCACATTAACGGTCTTGTCAAGATCAGCCTGTGTCAATGTTCCAAGTTCAGCCTTAGCTTCCGCATAGTTCAACAGGACTTCAGCATAGCGGAAAACCGGAAGGTCGCAAGTAGAACGGTCGTTACGGTCTACCTGTCCGCCAGAAGCAGTCGGATCCTGTACAAACTTGACAGGCTGGTAACCGGTTACGCTGACCGACAAGTCAGGAGCCAGAATTTCAGTCTGGCCGATACGGTGATACCCCGGAGTACGGACAGTCTGAGCCAGACGCGGATCGCGATCTTTCACTTCTTCGGTGAAAGGCATTTTCTCCCATCCTGCACGGTCGGTAAACGGTGTTCCGTCTTTCATCAGGTAGGCATTGATCAGTTTGCGGGGCAGTCCCGGACGTCCCTGTGTCGGAACCAGAGTATGTGCCGTAGCATTGTGGTAAAGACTCATACCATAATCGAATTTGATAGCCAGGATATACTCATCGGGATTGGCATCTTCTGCGGCAAACAACATCAGATAGTCTTCTTCGGGATTACCGGTGGAATACAGATGATACTTACCGCCATTGATCAGTTCCTCAGCAGCCTTCACAGCCTGTTCCAGATAGTATGCGTAATCGTGTCCGTCCAGTGATACATTGTGGTATTTGCGATAGGTTCCTTCATACAGACAGAAGCGGGCCTTCAGAGCCAGGGCTGCCCAGCGGTTCACACGGAAAGGACTGCTGGTTTCTTCTTCTTTGGCAGGCAAGTTCTCAATGGCGTAATCAATGTCGGCCAGCATATTGGTCATCACCAGTTCACGGGAATCGCGTGCCTTATAGAGTTCCTCATCGGAAGAGAAGAGTTCCTTGTCATACCAGGGTACATCTCCGAAGCGTTTTACCTTGTCGAAATAGAAGTAGGCACGGAAGAAGCGGGCCAATGCGGAATACTTGACCGCAGCCTCTTCATCCTCACACTTATCAATGTTTCCCAGCAGGGTATTGACATTGCGCAGTGCAGTCCAGGTCCATCCTCCTCCACTGGCGGGAACGATGCGGTTGGATCCTCCCAGCAGTTCATCCGACAGCTCCTGCTGTACATATACATCACTCTGCTGGTCGTAGGGTGACTTGTCGAGAATCGTGTTGTAAAAGTTGTTGCTGAAAAGCTGGAGATCTGTTTCAGTCCTGAAATAGTTTTCTTCCGTGATATCGCTCAGCGGGGTCTTGTCAAGCCAGTCATTACAGGATGAAAGAGCAGCCATCAACGTAAAAGCCAATAAAATATTTTTTTTCATATTATGTTCTGTTAGTTTAAGTCATTAGAAAGTAACGTCAATACCGAACAGGAATGATTTCTGCCACGGATAATAAGCATTGTTATATGCATCGCTTCTGTCAATAGCCGCTTCGGGATCTACATATCTGGAATGTTTCTTCAGCGGCGACCAGTAACAGAGGTTTTCACCGGTAAAGTAAATGCGCACAGATTCGATTCTGGCTTTTCCGGTCCATGACTGAGGGAGTGTATAGCCGACTGTCAGGTTCTTGAAGCGCAGATAACGCAGGTTCTGCAAATAACGGTCGTTCACGTTGCTCAGCACCCCACCGCTGGCAGAGTAAGCCATCGCACGGGGGAAATAGGCATCCGTATTTTCAGCAGTCCATACATCGGCCAGGAAGTCCTTCTGCAGGAACGACAGATACGGATAAGAGTACGGGCCCCAGAAAGGCATTGACTGTCCGGCAGGATACCAGTAGTGATTGCCTGTTCCCTGGAAGAAGGCGGAAACATCAAAACCGTTCCACTGCGCACTGGCTGAAATACCGTAAGAGAAGGAAGGCAGAGAATTGCCGAGGATCTTCCGGTCGCCGGGGTTGTCGACATTGTTGCTTCCGATGCCTACCTTGCCGTCACCGTCGAGATCGACGAATTTCACGTCGCCGGCCTGCCATCCTCCGGTCTGTCCCTTGAGTACATAACTCAAGACGACTTTTTCAGCGTATGCCTTTGCCTCTTCGTCGGTCTGGAACAGTCCGTCTGTCACATATCCCCAGATCTCACCGATTTCCATTCCTTCATAATAATCTTTGGCAAATGTCTTGTTCTCGTTGTCGTATTTCGTAATCACACTCTTGTAGTCACTCAGGTTAAGTCCGACACTGTATTCAAAAGGTTTGTTTCCCAGTGTCAGGCGGTCACGCCAGTTCAGGGTGATTTCATAACCTTTCGTACGCAAGTCGGCTGCATTCATATCGGGCAGGTCGGCACCATACACTCCGGGCAGATCCACACCATCGGTAAGCATGTCCTTCGTATCGCGGATATAACCGTCCACCGTCAGGTTCAGACGGTTGCCCAGCATGGTCAGGTCGAATCCGAAGTCCCACTGCTGTGCAGTTTCCCAAGTCATTCCCGAAGCGATGGGTGCGCTCAGTGAAGAATACTTGGGCAGCACACTTCCTTCCCCGAAAGTATATCCCAGACTGGAGATGGAAATCAGGCGGGCAAAAGAATAATAAGAAGAGATGTTCTGATTGCCCAGACTACCGAAAGATCCTCTGACTTTCAGATTGTCTATCCACTGGCGTACAGGCTGGAAGAAAGATTCTTCGGAGATACGCCATCCGGCCGAAGCTGAAGGGAAGAATCCCCAGCGGCTTCCTGAAGCGAAACGGGAAGTTCCGTCATAACGTCCGCTCACCTCAAACAGGTAACGGCTCTTATAATCATAATTGATACGTCCGAAAATACCCAGCAGGGCATATTCATTCTGTCCTCCGCCTACTCCGGTGATCGTAGCACCTTCCGCATTCTGTCCCACCAGATCCAGGTCGTCGAGATCAGTAGAAACAAGGTTTTCACCGTATGCCGAAATATTCTTGTTCTTCCATGCTTCATAGTTCATACCGCCTACAACCGACAGGTGATGAGCCTGGTTGAAGGTGTCATCGTAGGTTCCGAAAATGTTGGTAGAGTAATACTGGTTCGTATTGACAGCCTCATCCAGACGATTAGCTCCGGCTCCGGTTGCATACGACAACAGTTCACCATCCGGATACTCCCGGTAATACATCACGTTTGAACGGCTGGTATTGCGCGACTGGTACTGGCGATAAGTAAAGTCTCCGGTGAAGCTCAGCTCCCTGATCGGAGCATACACCAGACGGGTGGTATTGGTGAAGTCCGTACTACGTTCCACATTGCGGTGTGAATTCTCACCCAGAAGGATATGGCGTCCGTTGGCCACCTTGTAGTTCAGATAAGGTGTACTGTAGAGCCAGGATCCGTCAGGATTCTTCTGCGGGAAACAAGCCAGTGCATGACGGGCACTGTAGGCCAGTGTATTTTCAACGTCACCGTCACCCAAATAGCTGTATTGTGAGCTGTAGAACGAAGTATTGTTCGACATGGTCAGCCATTCATTGATACGGAAATCGATTTTCGAACGCAGATTGTATTTCCGGTATATATCCGGATTCTCACGCAGGATACCTGTCTGTTTGTCGTAGGATCCCGAAACGAAATATTTTACATCATCCTTGCCTCCGCTGATGGACACATTGTGCTGCTGCATCGGACGGTTGTCACGATACAGGCTATGCCACCAGTCATAGTTTCCGTAGTAAACCCACTGGTTACGTCCGTTTCTCACGTCTTCCACCACCCAGGGACGATCCGGATGTTCAGTCTTGTCATTCACACGGTTCCACAGTTCCTGCATATCCTGATCAGTATAATCCACATAAAGCGTACCCGAATTGGCTTGCCAGAACTGATTGATGGTATATACTGACCAGTAACCGGTTGTTTCATAATCAGTGGAAGTGGTAGGTGCCTGCCATCCGAAACGGCCGCTGTAACGTACAGTTGCCTTGCCGTCTTTGGCAGCTCCCGACTTGGTTGTCACAAGAATCACACCGAATGCAGCACGTGCACCGTAAATGGCAGCGGCAGATGCATCCTTGATAACGGAAATGGATTCCACATCATTGGGATTGACTCGGTCGATATCTCCCACGGCACCGTCAATCAGTACCAGCGGTTCCGATTCATGGATGGAAGTGATACCGCGCACATTGATGGAAGCGGAACTGCCCGGCACACCCGAAGAGGTCGTTACATTCAAGCCGGCTACTGTACCCTGCAACATACTGCTCAACGATTTTGTGACACGGTTTTCCAGTTCTTCACCACCTACGGAAGCAACAGCTCCGGTCAGATTCACCTTCTTCTGTTTACCATAACCGACAACCACTACCTCGTTCAGCAAGACCGCATCTTCGCTCAGACGTACGGTCACATTGGACTGTCCGGAAGCAACCGTCACCTTCTGCGGGACAAAACCCACATACGACACATTCAGAACTACCTTCCCTTCGGGCACTTGAAGTGTAAAGGCACCGTCAATATCAGTTATCGCACCAATGGTAGTGTTCTCAATGGTTACTGTCACCCCGATAAGAGGCTCCTCATTTGTATCGAACACTTTTCCCGATATGCTTCTGTTCTGTGCCGAAAGCACCATACTGCTTCCAGCCAACAGGAGTATCAGGAATAAAACTACAGATTTCAATATATTCATCACTTTATTAATTTATGGGTTGTTTATATTCATATCGCCTTGATTTCATTCGGGCTCAGAGACGAATACTCTTCGTATATACCTCTCCGAAACGATTGGTAAATTCTACCCGGATTTCCTTGCTTCCGTCGGCAGGCATGGCACGGAACAGATGGCCTGTCTTTTCTGCCGAGGCACGGTTCTTCAGTTCCGAAGCACGCTCTTCATCGGAATCAACGAACTGTTCCATTTCTCCCATCGGTTTTCCGTCCTGAAACCACACGACTTTGCAGGCACTGTCCCAGTCCCAGACATTGGCAACCACAAAACTGCTCTGGCTTTTGAACTCTCCTTTGTTATAGATGCGGAACTGATAAGAAAAGTCACGGCGGGTTCCCTTGTAATGCCACTTCAAATCATTTCCGTCAACATCCACCACCATATATCCGTTGGGCGCACCACACTGATTGACCCAGCCCGTCCACCAGCCGCCACAGGCCGCACCGATGTTGTGTTCATACAGCACAGGAGAAACTTCATTGTTCTGGAAGAAATGAGTGTGTCCGCTGAACACATGTACATTATAGTTTTTCAGAACCTCCTTCAGCTGGGCGGCGTTCCGGATGTTGCCATCGGGAGAAATACGGTTCCATGAAGGTGCATGCATGTTCAGGATTACCAGACTGCCTTCAGGCAAATAGCTCAAATCCTTCTTCAGCCAATCCAGCTGCTGCCCGGTCAGGCTGGTCAGATAAGATTTTCCACCTACATAGTTGATGTTCTTCATCGTGACAATATGTGCCTTGCCGATGTTGAAAGAATAGTCAGTGGGACCGAAATGACTTTCGTAGACCATTTCACCATATACCGGTGAAGCCAGTTCCATATTGTGAAGCCCCTGATACTGTCTGTCAAAATCGTGATTACCGATACACTGGAAGAATGTGGCTCCCGTATTTTTCAGCGAAGCTTTGTAATTATCAAACAAAGGCATGTTGTCCCATACCAGGTCGCCCAGTGTCATTCCGACAACTTCATGCGACTGCTTCAACGAGTCAATGACTTCCACCATATCGGGCACCGTTTCCTGGCACCAACGCTTGAAATCGCGTTCATTGCGCACCTGAGGATCAGACACGGCTATGTAATGGAAACGATCGTCAGTTTCAGTCCGCTTCTCCAATACAAAATCATGTTTTCCACCGGCCAAAGCCAGGACACGCACCGGAACATAAAAGCCATCGGCCAGTCCGTCATTCTGAGGCAAGACATATCCTGCCGGAGTAGAAATGCTAACGAACTTGCTTCTGGTCGTATCTGAATGCAACGCCCACGTTCCCTGTGCATCCGTTGTTGTAAAACTAATACCGTCATTCACTACGACACCGGCTACTCCCCGACCATTTTTATCTATCACTTTTCCAGCAAAACGAAACTGAGAATCAACGGTTTTTGCCTGTACACAGGCTCCACACAGCATGAAGCCCAGAATAATCCATTTACCTTTCATGTTATCTTTATTAGATTTCACCTCTCATCCGTTATCGGGCTTCCCGACCGCTTACCATCTCTTTGGCTTCCAGCACCTGGTCAGTTGTCAGCAAATCCACACCCATAGCAATCATCTTCTGCAAATCAGCTGTTTTGTTCACAGTCCATACATTTACCTTCAATCCCAGACTTTGGGCTTCTTTCACCCATTCCGGATGCTTGTAAAACACCTTATAACTATAGTCTATTCCTGTCAGGCCTTTAGCCTTGATATCCTTCGGAGCACAGTCTCCATTCAGATAAGCCACTTCCGCATCCGGAGCCAGGCTGACAAGCTGTTCACATATATTCATGCTGAAAGAAATATATTCCACCTGCTTTTCCATTCCATATTTTTTTACCAGTCTGACACAGGCAGCGGCAATCTGATTTTCCTGAGATTGGGTCTTATGAGGTTTGATTTCCAGTACAAGACGAATCTCAGGAAGCTGCTTACCTGTCTTCAGATACTCTTCCAGCAAGGGAATACGTTCTCCGTTTTTCAATTTGATATCTTTCAGTTTTTCATACCTGGTCTCTCCGATCACCAGTCCTTCGACAACATCATCATGATTGACTACCACTACCCCGTCAGCAGTCAGCTGCACATCAAATTCGGAACCATACACTCCGGCTTCGGCGGCCTTCTGAAGGCCTGTAATCGAGTTCTGGGCAGAACCTTCTGTTTTCCAGAAGCCACGGTGAGCAATAACTTGAGTCTGTGCCTGTGCCGTCCATACAAAAAGCAGGCATAACCCTGTTAAAATAGATTGTTTAATTTTCATGTAACTTTTATTTTAGAATAACTCAAACAGAATCTTTATATAAAAAAGATTAAATATTTGATTTTTTAACGCTGCAAAAGTAGGACTATGGTATTACAGTCCAGTTACTTTTTCATAAAGAAGCTACATGATTCATATTGCATTTCCATTACTTATTCTGATACAAGCCGCATCCCTGAATATAACAAATCTCTATTCGACAACAGATTAACAACGGCAGGAAACAATCAGCAACAGCAAACAAGACAAACAGACAGAAAGAACAGGCATATATAAAAACGAGGCTGACTTCCGTAAATAAAGTCAGCCTCGTTACAGGTTTAATCATCAAGATCAGTCGCAGGCAGAGAAGCGCAGCTTGTAGCTGAACGGCATCTGCGGGATCTTGTATTTCAGCATGGTTTCCGGACCACAGCTGGCATTACCCAGACCGCGAACCAGTGCATCCAGGTGAAGGATGATGCACGGACGTTCCTGGAGTTCCCAGAGGTGGTTGGCCTTCATCAGGTCGGCATCCGTATAGCGCAGGGCGGAGAAGGATACACCGCCTTCGGTCTGGATGCTGACACCACGTCCCTGGCAGTTGGTCAGCTTCAGTTCACGCAAGCCTTCGCGGTTACCCATGGACTGGGGTTTCACGTAAGGTACAACCATGTCTTCCACAGTGGTGCGGTAGCGTCCTACCATGCAGCCTGCATGACGGTCGTTGTAGTTTTCCCACGGACCGTATGCATAATAGTCCACATTGTTCAGACCGGCATTGACGGAGCATACCAGACCGGTACGACGCAGGTCGGCAGTCTTCGGAGTGAGTTTCACATCCATATCCATCACGCCGCCCGGATAGAACACGTACGTAATCTCGGTGTCGCAGAGACTTCCCTTGCGGACAGTCTTCACAACCACATTACCGCTGGCTTCTTCCACAGCCTCACAGGTACCGGTGGGTTCCAGTCCGTTTTCGGTCTTCTCGAAGCGGTCGTTTTCAATCCAGCGGTGGTTATCAAAGATGAAACCTTCACCGCCATAGATGACATCCAGTCCGTTCAGGCGCAGGGCAGTCATCCGTCCGGTTGTGGTGTCAAAGGCTGCATCCACAAATCCGTTGCCGACGGTCAGGCTCTGACCTTCTTTCTTCACGGCCAGCTTGGGCACACGGGCATTGATGCGCAGTTCCGGCAGTCCGGCACGGCTGGTCAGTTCAAACTGCTTCTGGGCTACTTCATGACCGGCTCCGGCCCATACCGTTGCCTTGCGCTGGCGCACGGTCAGGTTGATCATCACTTCTTCACCGTTCTTCGATGCTTTCTTCAGGTCAGCTCCCGACAGCGGCAAAGTGAGTGAAACGGAATCATAGGGGGCTACATCGGCCAGCTGCATGCTGTCTGCTCCCACTACATAACCGTCTTTCACGGTTTCCCAGCGCAGATCGAAATCAGCCAGAGAAGTAAAGTTATACGTATTTTTCAGACTGACAGTCACTTCGTTTCCGTTCTTGTCATTATTCTCCAGACGGAACTTGATATACTGATAAACGGCTTTCACTTCCTTCAGCTTCGGAGTTTCCTCGCGGGTAGCGGGGATGATACCGTTGGAGCAGAAGTTGCCCTGGTGCGGGCCGGGGAAGTCGTATCCGGTGTGCAGACGTCCGGCATAGTTGCCCTGCTTGATTTCAACCGGTTCATAGATGGCCTGGTCTACCCAGTCCCAGATGGCACCACCGATAGTAGACGAACTGCTTTCGATGCTGTTCCAGTATTCAGTCAGGTTACCGATGGCATTACCCATGGCATGTGCATATTCGCAGATGAACATCGGCTTGTCGAACGAGTTGACATACTGATCCATCCAGCCCATGCTGGGATACATCTTCGAGTAGAGGTCACTGAAACGGTTACCGCCGAATTCCTTGCCGTCGCGGGTACTTTCGTGGTGTACGGGACGGGGATCAAGGCGCTTGGCTGCATCGTAGCAGGCCTGGAAGTTGTTACCGCCTCCACATTCATTGCCCAGACTCCAGAAGATCACACTCGGATGGTTGCGGTCACGCAGCACCATGCGGTCGATGCGGTCCACAAAGGCCGGAATCCATGACGGCATGTCACTGATGGACTGGTTGGCATGGTCTTCCAGATCGGCCTCATCCATGGTATAGAGTCCGTAATAGTCGAACATGGCATACATCTTCGACGCGTTGGGATAGTGTGAGGTACGGATGGTATTGATGTTATTGCGCTTCATCAGCAGCACATCCTGCAGCATGGATTCCACCGTTACGGCACGTCCGTAGAGCGGATGGCTGTCGTGGCGGTTCACCCCCTTGAAGAAGACGCGCTTGCCGTTGATATATACCAGCGGACCGCGTACTTCGATGTCGCGGAAACCATATTTGGTAGAGAAGGCCATTTCGTCCTTGCCTCCAGCACGCTGGATAACGCTCACCGTATAGAGGTTCGGTGTTTCTGCTGTCCACAGGCTGAGGTTCTTCACGCGGAAGTCAGTCTTAACCTTGCAGGTTGTTTCACGTTCAGAGAAACGCACGGTCTGTTCGGTTTCAGCCACTACCTTGCCCGACGGATCCGACAGACGGACAACAAGTTCCTTTTCGCCTTTCAGACGTCCCCGGTTGTCGAGCGTCAGTTCCACCTGCATTTCTCCCTGACGGTAATCAGCCGAAGCATCCAGACGGGAAGTAATGTAATGATCGCGCACGCTCACCAGCGGTGTGTTATAGAGATAAACATCGCGGAAGATACCGCTCATACGGAACATGTCCTGACATTCCAGGTAAGAGCCGTCGCTCCAGCGGAACACCTGTACGGCCAGTTTGTTCTGTCCCGGACGGAGATATGAAGTCAGGTCAAATTCAGCCACGTTGTTGGAACCCTGGGTATAGCCCACGTACTTCCCGTTCAGGTAAACCAGTGCGGCACTGTAGATACCGTTGAACTGAATGAAAGTGCGCTGTTTGTCCCAGCCTTCGGGCAGGTTGAAATAGCGGACGTAAGAGCCCACGGGATTGATGCCGTAGTTCTTTCCGCCGTCATTGAATCCCTTGCGGGCATCGATATAGGGCGGTGTGTTGGAGTGCGGATACTCCACATTGCAGTAGATGGGACGGTCATATCCCTGCATTTCCCAGTTGGAGGGAACAGGAATCGTAGCCCAGCTGCTGACATCATAGTCTTCTTTATAGAAATCCAGCGGACGTTCAGACGGCTGCGGCACGAAGTTGAAGTACCAGTCGCCGTTGAGCAGCATCATGGCCTTGCTCTGGTTGTACACCCACGGAGTGGCGTAAAACTCCTTGTCGGCCAGCATTTCCTGTTCGCTGAAATAAGGAATATAAGTGGCATGGCCCTTTTCCTTGTTTTCCTCGAAACGGGTTTCATCTTCCCAGTACACCTTCTCGCGTGCAGCACCGGAAGCAGAAGCCGGAGCAGCCACCTTGCTTGCCGTGATGCGGAAAAGGGTTTCCTTCGACGTACCGGCCTTGGCTACATCCACCAGGACAATGGTTCCGTCTTCGCGGCAGGAAGCTACCCACTGCGCCTTGTTTGAAGGAATCAGCTGCACATACTCGCCGACAGGCTTGATGAGCCACAGCTGCATTTCGTCAGATCCGTTCACTTCAGCCACCTGTGCCAGGGCATTGTCGGCAGCCCGTACGGCCCGGTTCTCAAAAGGATTAATCAGCCGGAAGCTGCCGGAAAGATCCGTGATGCTCCACTGCTGCTGTTTGTCCGATTCACTCACTGTGGCCAGTTTCACATTCGGGGCCGAACCTGAATAGCTCCAGGCCTTTCCCGGATACTTGACTGAGCAGACATTGTAGAGCTTCTTCTTGTCGAAGCGCACCTGTGCCTGCAGGCCCTGTACCGCCAGGAATACGAGGCAAGTCAGAATGACAAATAAACGTTGTTTCATAAGTTGTTATAGGTTTAAAATTAAAGTCTGGGTAAAGATACAATTTTTCCGGGAAAATCTGCGGATAAAACATCAATCAGAAGCTCAATTATACATTTTTCCTGAAAATCCAGAATAACATTGCTACATAACAGAAATAAAGAGTATACGTATCTTTAGATTAAAACCAACATCGCACCAATTATGAAAAGGCACAGATTTATTTATATCTGCAAAACAAAAAACAGAGAAAAACGACAAAAAGCAGGGAGAAAAATGTAACTTTGCAAAAATATCATGTCCATTATGCGGTTAAACAGATAAGCGGTTAAACAGATAAAAGGTATAGCATTAACAAACCAATTAACGTCAAAATTATGAATACTGAATTAATTAACAGCATTGCTCAATATGTAGAGAAACATATAGGTGAGTTCCATGCCAACCGAATAGCAAAACTGCAATCTCTCAATCTTAAGGAACTACTTTCCCGTAAAAATCCATATATGTTTAAAGCCAAAAACATAGTCACTGCAGGAAACATGGTAGAAAGCATAGCCTCTGCAACCATGTCATCAGCAGAGGAAAGTATTTTTGGAAACTGGATGGAAGGTCTTGCAATGTTTGTTGCAGAAAAAGTATATGGAGGCTATAAATCTTCCGCAGAAGGTATTGACCTTGAATTTGACAAAGAAGGAGTTCATTATTTTGTCTCTGTAAAATCCGGTCCAGCATGGAGTAACTCCACTTCAATGAAGAAACAAAAAGAACAATTTCGTACAGCCAGACGGGTATTCAACACAAGTAGAAAAGTAGTGCCTACTATGTGCATTGAAGGTTGCTGCTATGGTAATGACAACAAGGAATATAATGATAGTGACCACAAAAAATATTGTGGAGAAAAGTTTTGGACTCTAATATCAGGAGAACCGACACTATTTGTGGATATTATCGGGCCTCTCGGATTCAAAGCTAAAGAAAAAAACGAAACGTATTTCATTGAATATAGCCGCATGATCAACAAATTTACCCAAGAATTTATACAGAACTATTGCAATGCCAATGGTGACATTATATGGGAAAAGATAGTTCGTTTAAATGCAGCCATCAAAAGCCCTAAAATATATAAAAAGAAATAAATATGTTTTTTTTCTTCTTTGACGACAATAGCAATAAACCCAACCATACCAATGTTTCAGAAGCCATCCTTTCCGTTATCAAGAAATTGATGGAAGGAGTAATGTATAATGTATTGATCAAGCATCCTTTTATTGCAGAGGACTTCAGTAAGGACAAGCCTTTATACGCAACTCTTGTGCCTGACGAAATTTGGAAAGGATCTCATTTTGAAAGACGATTTACCACTTCTTTTGGAAAAGCCTGGCAATCCCTAGCTGTTGAAGTCGGTAAGACTTATCATGGCCAATGCGGACAAGAAGTAAAGGTAGAAGGTCTCGTAGGAAAAGAAAGCCTGCGAAGAATACAAGAAGTACTAAATAAGCTAGAGACGCGCGAATCATCACCTAATTGGAATGAAGAATTGAAATATATTCTTGAAGGTGGCGGTCAACCCATTCCTGTAACTGTTATATGTGACATCCTTGCAACCAACACCATAACCGGTAAAACATTCGCTTTAGAGTTAAAAGGCCCTCTTCCGAATAGTGACCAGACCAAAGTCAGCAAGGAAAAAATGTTTAAGTTACTTGCAATGAAAGGTCATCCGGTCGAAAAAGCATATTTTGCTCTTCCATATAACCCATATCGCATAAAAGCAAACTATTCATGGAGTCTTCCTGCACGCTGGTTTGATATGAAATATGACCCATGCGTCCTTATTGGAGAAGAGACATGGGATCTAATTGGTGGAAAAGGAACATATCAACTCTTCATTGATGAAGTAAACAAATTAGGCAAACATTATAAAGAAAGAATATACAGAGAATACCTCGGCATTAACCCTCCTGAGGGATTTGACGTTGATATATTAAGATAATTTCATGGCTAATTTTTCATTTATAGATCTTTTCGCCGGTATTGGTGGATTTCGACTAGCACTACAAAGTGTAGGTGGTACTTGTATTGGTTTTAGTGAAATCGCTCCGGATGCCATCAATACATATTGTCTAAATTTCAAGGAAGATGAAAGTGCTAATTTTGGAGATATTACCAAGTTGAAAACACTTCCTGACCACGACCTCATGACTGCAGGTGTACCTTGCCAAAGTTGGTCTATTGCAGGCAAAAACCTCGGATTTGATGATGACCGTGGACAATTATGGAATGACACTCTATATCTTCTCAATAAAGTACGCCCCAAAGCTTTTATTTTTGAAAATGTAAAAGGCTTGGCAGATCCAAGAAATGCAAAAGCTCTTGAATATATTCTCGAGCGAATAAAACAAGCTGGTTATCATGCAACAGTAAATGTACTCAATGCATATGACTACGGAGTTCCTCAAACACGGATTCGTATTTACATCGTTGGCTTCAAGGAAAAGAAATATCTTGATAAATTTATTCTTGCTCCAACAACTCCTGGATGTATCCAATTAAGTAATGTTCTTGATGGTTGTGATGCCAAAGAATGTCGGCAATCAAATGAAAACAATGCCCGATGGAGTCTTTCCTGCAATGAGAAAGGCTTCAATGACTATTTTTTATTCAATGATTTGCGCAATGGTAATACAACTATACATTCGTGGGATATACAGGAAACAACGGAACGACAGAAAAATATCTGTTACCTTTTGCTGAAAAATCGTAGAAAAGACAAATATGGAAATCTTGATGGTAATCCTCTCAGTCTTAATCATTTTCAGGAACTAGACCCAAGCATAAAAAAAGATGAACTAGAAAATCTTGTAGAAAAAGGAATTCTTAAACGAGTGTCTTACCTTTATAAAGTGTATGAAATCAGCGATGATTTATCTGATAATGCACGATGGATACTGTCTCAAGCAAAAGACGGCATCATAAATTTTGACACATTGAAATCAAGCAAAGAGCTTAAAAAACGTAAGCTCAATGCACAAGACGCATTATTTGCACTTGCAACAATAGGAGCTGTCAAATGCATTGAAGAAAGATATGACTTTAAAAATACAAAAATTAGTACAGGACTCGCTGGAGTCAATCGCATCTTCCTGCCAACCTGTAAGATTTATCCAACATTAGTTGCAAGTGACACAAATGATTATGTAACCACGGAAAATATCAAAGCGGATAGCATTGAGGATTTTCGTACCAAATTCATGGAATCTATTTATAGGACAGGTAACTACAGACAAATCTCAAAACAAGAGGCATGCCGTATTCAAGGATTTCCTGCAGATTATATTTTGCCACCTACCCGTGCAAGATGGATGAAACTCATTGGAAATAGTGTTGCAGTACCAGTCGTTAAAATGCTTGCTAAAGCCATAGTAAATACGGGAATTTTCGAAGGACAAGAAAAAATTACCGTCAGAAAGAAACTCCAAACTATCCAGTCAGACTTACCCTCTTTATTCAAAGATTATGGAGAGAATCCCGTTACTAAAAATTTTATAGTTCATGACAATAGCAATATCAACTATAGCAAAGTAAACCAAAAACAAGAAGAATCTGAAGGAAATATTTTTTAAAAAATCCATCAATTGAATAGTCCTTTTGGTCATGACAACATATTTCATTTCCCTACACTGTTCATATACAATGCAGGGGATAATATCTATCCGGATCAGTCTCCCCGGTAGTAGTACAGCAGGGTGTGGCGGGCAATGAAATCCGCATTCTCCTGTACCCAGCTGTCCGCTTCGCCGGACAGGGAAGCATCAGGCAACCAGCCGTTGGCAATGCAGCGGTGCAGCAGGTCGGGCGGACACAGCATTTCCTCGGTGAGCAGGCGGAAAGCCTTCCTGCGCGCTTCTTCCGGACGATACAGCGGATTGTCCGGGTCGGCAATGCAGGCAGCCACGTCCTTGGCCAGCAGAATACCCTTCTCCCGATTCACCAGCAGGACAAAGTCGCGGTGGGCACGGAACTGAGGCAGGGTGTGATTGTCGTCATCAGGCCACTGGAGCACTCCGGTCAGAAAACCGCGCAGAGCCTCATAGTCCGGCAGATAAGCCACTTCCCGCCCCTGTGTATGCGCCGTAAAGAGTTCGTAGTTGCGGCGGTTCTGTTCCTTCACCCGTTCGGGCACTTCCGGTTCGGAAGTATAAAGTCCTTCCACTTCCTTCCAGCGTGAAGGATCGGCGGCCAGGCGGTCTGTCCATTCGTGCAGAAAGAGCGCCAGCGGTCCGGTCGGTACGATGAAACGGTCGCGCGGAGCAACATGGGCGATATAAGGCTGCATCGACGGCTCCGTCAGATAAGTATGTCCGAAAAGCCAGGTCAACTTGCGTTCAGCCTCTTCTTTCGTGGCAAAGGTATCCCAGAATCCGGCCAGTGCCTCATTCTCGGGAGCTTCCTCGTAGGCCCGCTCCACCAGCGGACGGAAAGCGGCTGCCTGACGGGTAATGTCCGGATGCAGAGGACTGACAAAGCCGTGGCTGAAAGTGGCTTTCTGCCAGGTGTTCCAGATGAGGAACGCCACGTCTTCCTCGTTCACCTCATCGGAGAGCCAGTCGGCCGACACCTTCCGGAACGGAAGCGGCTTCCCGTAAAGCGCAGTATGTTCCTTCGTGAAACATCTCCACAGTCCGAGTCCGGAAACGACATCTTCCACATAAGCTGCCACATACAGACACAGCTTGCGCCGGAAAGGTTCGGGCAGCTCCGTCAGCGTACAGGCCGCCAGCAGTTCGTTGGCCAGTGTCACATAATACGCATCCGAAGGACGGACAGCCGTATAGGGATGGATGGCCAGCCATTCTTTGGGGTAAAGGATTGATTTTTTCATGCGATATTTTAAAGAATTTGAGGTTACGGATCATGAGGTTACGGATCATAAAGGCTGTCCTGGATCAGTGTCTGGCCAGACACGTGATGAGCAGGGAACAGGCTGTCAGACAGACTCCGGCTCCTGCCACTCCGGCCCAGCCGAAGGCATGCCAGCATGTACCTGCCAGGAAAGTGCCCGCAGCACCGCCCACAAAGTAAGTGGTCATAAAGATGGTGTTCACCCGGCTGGATGCCTGGGGAGCCATCGACAGGGCACAGGTCTGGTTACTGATCTGTACGCACTGCATACCGATGTCAATGAGGATGATACCGGCAATGAATCCGGTATACGTGTCCTGAAAGATATACATCACGGCCCATGCCGCAATCATCAGTCCGCAGCCGATGAAATTCAGGGGACGGACTCCCAGCCGGCGGACGGAGGCTCCCACAAAGGAAGCAGTCAGTGCCCCGGCCACTCCGCAGAGTCCCAGCATACCGATCACGTTGTTGCCGGCATAAAAGGGAGGTCCGCTCAGTTTGAAGGCCAGACAGGCCCAGAGCGCCAGGAAACTGCCGAAACAGAGTCCGGAACGTGCCGACACCATGCGGATCGTAGGCTGGCTGCGGAACAGATCCAGCAGAGACTTCATCAGCCCGCGATACGTCCCCCGGAAATTGGAAGGCATGTCGGGCAGGATGCGCAACACCACAAAGATGCAGACCAGCATCATCAGGGCAGCAATGTAATACATGGTGCGCCAGCCCCAGTATTCGCCGACAATTCCGCTGATCACACGAGATCCCAGAATACCGGCCAGCAGTCCGCTCACCAGCATCCCGACGTTACGGGCCTTGTTCTGCGGCAGCGAGAACTGCGAAACCATCGGTATGAAGATCTGCGGCATAACGGAACAGACACCCGTCACCAGCGAAGCCGCCAGTATGCAACGGATATCGGGCGCCACAGCCACAGCCAGCATGGAGCAGGCCAGCAGTGAAAAGTTAATCACAATGATGTTCCTCCGCTTGTAGAGGTCACCCAGCGGAATGATGAACAGCAGTCCCAGCGCGTAACCGATCTGCGTAACCATCGGAATGAGGTTGGCCGTAAACTCGGATACGTGCAAATCTTCGCCCATGCGGTTCAGCAGGGGCTGGTTGTAGTAGAGGTTGGCAACTGCCACCCCGGAAATAACCGCCAGCATCCACAGCAGGGATGCGGGGATTCCTTTGTTTTCTTCCAATCGTATTCTCATGCCCCAAAGGTACGTTTTTTTCGACAAAATAATAGGATAAAACGCAGAATAAAGCAAATTTGAGCATTCTCGCTGACAGTCAGAGAGTTTGGCTTCGGATGGAACAAATTGGCATAAGGTCGGGAAAACGGATTTAGGCAGATTGCAGAAATAGATGCACTTCCAAATCATTACCCGATACCTGATGCACATTTAACACTAACGGTCTCTATTTCTGCGTTCTGCATAGGTTTACATTCTGCCTTTACAACTCCCGTAAACTAATTTTGCACCAAACAAAAAGCAAGGATTATGAGGAGTACATTCAAGACCGTTTTTTATGTAAACGGAAGCAAAGAGAAGAACGGAATTGTCCCCATCATGGGACGGGTTACAATCAACGGGACTATCGCACAGTTCAGTTGCAAACAGAGCATCTCAAAAGAACTTTGGGATGCCAAAGGCAACAGGGCGAAAGGCAAGAGCCGAGAGGCGGTGGCGGTCAATTATGCCCTTGACAACATCAAGGCACAGATAACGAAGCACTACCAGCGGCTTTCCGACCGTGAGGCGTTTGTCACGGCAGAAATGGTACGCAATGCCTATCAAGGTGTAGGCACGGAGTATGAAACATTGTTGCGTGCCTTTGACAAGGAGAACGAGGCATTCGCCAAACGGGTGGGCAAAGACCGTTCCAAACGCACATATCTGAAATATGTCATTGTCAGGAGATATGTTGCGGAGTTTATCAAGAAGAAATACAAGCGGACGGACATAGCGATGAACGAACTGACCGAGGACTTCATCCGTGACTACTGCCTGTACCTGCGCAACGAAATCGGGCTGGAACAATCATCCGTGTGTGTATACTCCATACCGTTGAAACACATCGTCACCGCAGCCCACTATAACGGGAAAATAGCGAGAAACCCGTTTGCGATGTACCATCTTGACCCCGACCACAAGGAGCGTGGCTTTCTCACGGAGGATGAAATTCAGGCGTTGAGTGCAATCAAATTGGATAATTCCAACTTCGCATTGGCGAGAGATTTGTTCCTGTTCGGGTGTTGGACAGGCATCTCGTTCACGGACATCAAGAACCTGACCACCGACAACATCGTGGAGATGAACGGTACACCGTGGATTGTGTCGAAACGCCAAAAGACGGGAGTGCCGTTCCAAATCAAGCTGATGGACATCCCGATGCAGATAATCAGGCGTTACGAACCGTTCAGGACTGACAAGCGGCTTTTCAACATCGGCTCGCTTGACATGGTGAACAAACGCATCAAGGCTGTGGCGAAGAAATGCGGGATAGAAAAGCCGGTTTCATTCCATTTGAGCCGCCATTCATTCGCTGTTTTGGCATTGAATTACGGTATGCCGATAGAGAGCGTGAGCAAGATTTTGGGCCATACAAATATCACCACCACGCAAATTTACGCGAAGGTGACCAACGCTAAACTTGAAAACGACATATCCGCCTTTGAGAGCAAGGTAAACGGACGTTTCGCCATATAACGCACAGCCTATGGAACGGACAACAATCACAATGGACGGATGCGGCAGGATTGCCGTGCCGTCCGATACCGCCAACGTGTGAATGAGCGAAATGGAATTGGTAACGCTGTTCGGTGTAATAGCCCCGACACTCCGTGCCGCCATTCGAGCCGTGTACAGGAGCGGAGTGCTGAAGCCTTGCGAAGTGGAAAGGCGCATTAGGTTGCCAAACGGCTATTATGCGGAAGCCTATGCCCTGCCAATGGTCGTGGCACTTGCCTTTCGCATCAACACGCCCAATGCCGCAAGGGTGCGCAATGCCCTGTTGGAAAGGCTGTGCTTGCGAAAAGAAAGGCAAATGCTTTGGCTTTCGTTAGGCAACAGCACTTCATGTAAATGTTAGCGGGTGCGGTTGCGTGTCAATACGCCCGCGCATTCACACAACCCAAGTCTGCCCGAAGAAGTGAGTATATCCGCTTCTCCGGGCTTTCTCTTTTCGCCTTTTGATGGCTGATATTGCCCGTTCCGCTGCATTTTCTTGTTTGTCGGTTTCTTTTGCGCCGTTCTGCATCGTTTTACTTATCAATGTTTTAGCCGTCCTACCGTAGCTTTGCACCCATGTTCAACCCGCCTGCCGACAAGGTGTCGGCGGCACTAAAACCAAGTAAAGCCAATGACAGAAAAAGAAGAATTCATCCGTGTAGGCACAACGCTCTACAAGATTGTGAACCAGCCCCGCATTGACGGTGGCTATGTGAGGAAGCGCATCGCATGGAGCTCAGAGACCTTGCGGCAGGACTACGGCAAGGACTACATGGCGGGCATCCCGAAATATGACGGCTTCTGCACCGTACCCGACCATGTGGGCTACAAGCCCGTAGTCGGCAAGTTCCTCAACCTCTACGAGACGATAAGCCACCAGCCGCAGGAGGGCGCTTTTTCCTGCATCCGCTCGTTGGTGGAACACATCTTCGGCGAACAGTACGAGTTGGGCATGGACTACTTGCAGCTGCTCTACCTCTATCCCATTCAGAAGCTGCCCATCCTGTTGCTCGTGTCCGAAGAGAGGAACACGGGCAAGAGTACGTTCCTGAATTTCCTGAAAGCCGTATTCCAAAACAACGTGACGTTCAACACAAACGAGGACTTCCGCAGCCAGTTCAATTCCGATTGGGCGGGCAAGCTGCTCATCATGGTGGATGAAGTGTTGCTCAACCGCCGTGAGGACAGCGAGCGGTTGAAGAACCTCAGCACCACGCTTTCCTACAAGGTGGAGGCGAAAGGCAAAGACCGTGACGAGATAGGCTTCTTCGCCAAGTTCGTGCTTTGCTCCAACAACGAGCACCTGCCCGTCATCATTGACGCCGGGGAGACACGCTATTGGGTGCGGAAGATTATGCCGCTCCAAAGCGATGATACCGACTTCCTGCAAAAACTGAAAGCGGAGATACCCGCTTTTCTCCGTTTCCTGCAACATAGGCAGCTCTCCACCGAAAAGGAAAGCCGCATGTGGTTCAACCCGAAGCTGCTGGAAACGGATGCCCTGCGGAAGATTGTCCGAAGCAACCGTAACCGTTTGGAGATAGAGATGGCGGAACTGCTGCTCGACATCATGGCAAGCGTGGGGGCAAGTTCTGTTTGTTTTTGCCTCAATGACATCATCCCGTTGCTCGTCTGCTCGCAAGTCAAGGTGGAGAAGTCACAGGTTCGGAAAGTGGTGCAGGAGTGTTGGAAGCTGGCTCCTGCATCCAATTCGCTTTCCTACATCACCTACCAATACGACTACAACCGCGAATGCCGTTATTCACCCGTCAGGAGGATTGGACGCTACTACACGGTAAGCAAAGCGCAGTTGGAAACACTCTGATATTTTGATGAAATGATGAAAGTATCTATAAACATAAAGAATAACAGCAACTTACATCCTCATCAAACACTCAACAAAAGGAAATGGCTGATGAAAAGAGAAAGCGGACGCAGCCCCGCACATCACTTTTCTTTTGGCGAGCGGTTTGATGAAACGCTGATGAAATGTTATTCTAATGGCAATCAGAGCGTTAGACTATCCAATCATCAATTCATCGGATTTTCACTCCTCAACAAGTCCGCAGGGGAAGCAACGGAGGTGAACACCGCCATCCGCAGGCTGGTCGGACGGACTTCCGTCCTGCCGACCGACACGAGAAAACCAATGTTGCTGGCGAAAAGAAAAAGCAACCAATGTCCGACAACGTCACCGCCGACACCGCCGCAGGCTTTTGGGAAGCAAAAAGCCATAGCTCATTAGGGCGTTTTCTTCACGCACTGCTGACGCTAATGCTAAAAACGCCCCAATGAGCCAGCGGGGTTGCACCCCTCTGGACACCCCGTCTGCTCCGTGCGGTAACGACCGCAGGCTGACGGATACCGACAAACAAGTTTGTAGAACCTAAAAAGAAACGAACATGAGATATATCAGCATCCAAATCAACAAGGCGAAAGGGTCGGCTGACACGGGCGCATCCGACCACATCGAACGCAAGACCACGCCCAAGAACGCAGACCCCACACGCACCCACCTCAACCGTGAGTTGGTGCAATTCCCCGATGGAGTGGCAGACCGCACCGAGGCGATAAGCCACCGCATCCGCACGGCTGGCATCAGGCGGAAGATAACGCCTGACCAAGTACGGGCAATCCGCATCGTGCTTTCGGGCACGCACGAGGACATGGCAAGGGTATAGGACGAGGGCAGGCTTGACGAATGGTGCGATGACAATCTGCAATGGCTGCACCGTACATTCGGCAGGGAGAACACTGTTTCGGCGGTGCTTCACATGGACGAGCACACGCCGCACATCCATGCCACGGTCGTGCCGATAGTGACGGGAGAACGCAGGAAAGCGAGGAAGAAGCAAGCGGAGGGTAAACGCACCTACCGCAAGAAAGCCAACGCCGTGCGCCTGTGCGCAGATGACCTCTTGACCCGTGAACGGCTTGTTGCCTACCACGATAGCTATGCTGAAGCGATGGCAAAGTACGGCTTGCATCGTGGCATACGTGGGTCAGAGGCACGGCATACCACCACAGCCCAATACTACCGTGACTTGAAACGGCAGACGGGAGAGCTTGAAACCAACGTAAGGCAGTTACAGACCGAACAGAAACAAGCGGAACGGCTGCTTGCCGAAGTCAGGAAAGAAATCAAGTCGGAGAAGCTGGAAGCCGCCAAGACCGAGGCGAAAGCGGCACTCGTGGCAAAGGTCGGTTCTCTTTTGGGCAGCGGCAAATTGAAAGAGTTGGAAGCCGACAACCGCACCCTGCAAGACGAGGTTGCCGCCCGTGACGAAAGCATTGAGTTGTTGCAGCAACAGATTGAGAGGCAGCAGGAGGAACACAACCGCCAACTGATGGAACTGCAAGCCAAGCACCGCAGAGAAATGGCGGACAAGGAAGCGGAACACCAAAGGGAAGTGTCATTCCTGAAATCCATCATCCAAAAAGCCAAGAAATGGTTTCCGCTGTTCCAAGAGTTGGTGTACATGGAGAAATTCTGCCTTAAAGTCGGCTTCAACGAGCGGCAGACCGCCACGCTCATCAGCGGCAAGCCGTTGTTCTATGAGGGCGAACTCTATTCGGAGGAGCACAGGCGGAAGTTCACGACCGAGGAAGCAGGCTTCCAAGTGGTGAAAGACCCGAAAGACAAATCCAAACTTGCGCTTGCCATCAATGGGCAACTGATTGGCGAATGGTTCAAGGAACAGTTTGGCAGGCTGTTCTCATCCATTAAAAGGACTGTTAAGCCGCTTAGGAGAGACAAGGGCATGAGATTATAAACGATGCCAACGGGAGGGTAGCAAGTTTGTGTTTGGGGCAGACCAAAACCGCTTGCTATCCTCCCATTGGTTAAATTCAAAATCGGACAGGAAACATCCTCTACTCAAAAATCTATAAGTTTTCTTGTTAAGTTTGGTTATTCATATTTGTCTTGGATGAAGTGCGTCCGCATTCTCGGTTCATATTCCGGCTTGCGAACGCCGTTCTTCCGTCCGCTTTCAATGCACTTTAGCAACCACGCCATATTTTGCCCCAAGATGCGCATGGTCTGCAAGCCTTCCTTGTCCTTGCGCACATCGTCGGGTGTGAAGCCGTGTACCGAGTTCCAGTATTGCGATGCTACGATAGGCATATTCGCAATAGTGAAATATTGATTCAATTGCTCGAAGGTGGCGGAGGCTCCACCACGGCGGCACGATACTACTGATGCGCCGAGCTTGCCCGCCATGCGGTTCTCCGTGGCGAAGAACAGGCGGTTCAGGAACGAAACGAGTTGCCCCGTTGGTGCACTGTAATAAACCGGAGAACCGATGACGATGGCATCAAATTCATCCAGCCGTTTCTGTATCTCTTGCACGAGGTCGTCGCGGAAACAATGTCCTGTATTCATGCAGGCTCCACAGGCGATGCAGCCCGCTATGGGCTTCTTGCCTAAATACAGCAATTCCGTCTCAATGCCGTTTGCCTGCAAGGTGGTTTCCACTTCGTGCAGGGCGGTATAGGTGCAGCCCGTTTGATTCGGGCTGCCATTAATCAACAATACCTTCATACGTTCAGAATTTATGCGCCAGTTCAGCCGCTTGCTTGCAGCCGTCCGTCTTGTTGATGTCACCTTCGTTCAATACTCCGGTAATAAGCACTTCGCCAGCCATCTCCCATTTCAGCAGAGCGGCAGAACGTTCCAGCGGCATACGGATGCCGTCCATTACCGTCACGTCGTTTTCTTCGCAGCAGGCTATCAGTCCGCATTTCTTTCCGGCGATATCCTTTCCGCCCACCACGAATGAAAACAGGCGGTCAATCACACCCTTTATCTGTGCCGGGATGGAATACCAGTAGGTTGGCATGGTGAATACAACAGCATCGGCTTCCATAATGGCAGGTGCGATAAGGTTGAAATCGTCGTCGAACGAACAAGCCTTGCCCGTCTTGAAGCAGGTCTGGCAGGCACGGCAACCGCCTATCTTCATCAGTGCGGCATCAAATCGTCGCACCGTGTGGCCGAGTGTCTCCGCTTCCCTGATAAATGCGTCCGTCATGGCAAAGCTGTTGCCATGCTTGCGTGGACTTCCCGTAATAACTGTTATCTTCATGACGCTTCCTCCTTACTTTTGAATGGTATTCGAATTCTGATTGTACGCCTTCGCCACGCACCGCCACTCGCCGTCCATCTTCATCAGCAGCAGGTAGTCGGTGAAGTCGATACGGCCTCCCCATTTCTCTTCCAGCACGCGCACCACGGCGAGGGTCTCTTCTACGTCCACCACGTCGATGCGTGCCTTGAAGTCATCGCCTGCGCCTACGGTGTCCACATTGTGGTAGAACTGCTCGATGCTGCCGTGCTCCAGCTTCCCGTCCAAGTAGCCGAATAAGACGGCTTCGTCAATAAACAATTCGCGGGCATACTTGCTGTTGCCTTCTGCCACACTTTTCACAAACTTCATGGCAGCTTCTTCCACTGCCTTGTACTCTTCGATATTTGCTCTCATGATGCTAATGTTTAATTGATTATCTTGTTTTGATGCTGCAAAGGTAGGTGATTCCTCCAGTTTGCACAAGTACCGAAAAATTATTCATATACTGAAAAATTATTCGGTATATCCCCGTTACGATATATTATCCTTACCTTTGCAGGCGTAACATTCAATAAAGATAAAACCATGTACGAAAGAAAGATACCCGTAGATTTGGACTGTCCCTTGCGGCTGACCATGAGCCTGATTGATTCCAAGTGGAAGTCATGCATCTTGGACGAACTGCGCCACCGTGCCCTGCGTCCCAGTGAATTGCACAAGATATTTCCCGAAGCCACGCCTCGTGTGCTCGACTTGCAACTGAAGGAACTGGTAGAGGACGGGCTCGTATCGAAGACCATCTACCCTGAACTGCCTCCTCGTTCGGAGTATGCTATCACTCCGTTGGGGATGACGCTTATTCCCATCATCGATGCTATGATTGCATGGGGAGAGAAGAATACAGAATTATTTGAAAAGAAATATGGGAAACGGTAATAGAATTTGGTTGCTTTTCACTATCTTTGCGCTAAGACAAGAGTTGTTTGACAGAAATTTACCGCATATTGCAGAATTTGTGACTGTTTCCAAGTCATTACCTCGTTTTTTGAGAAATGCTTATAAGTAGCTTATTTTTAATATATTCCTATTTCAATATCGTTTTTATCACAAAATGCCCTTATCCGCACCTGAAAAAGTGAAAAACGTCTTACCTTTGCAAAAAACAAAGCCTAAAATTCGAACTCATAAACCAACCTTTTAACGACGATGAAAAAACTCGGATTATGCCTTGCCGTCCTCTTGCTGACGGCCCTTTGTGCCCAGGCTGCACGGGTGGACACCCTCTCCGTTGCGAGTCCCAAAATGAAACGGAACATTCCGGTAGTGGTCATCGTGCCCGAACAGGCACTGGCCGGAAACTCCTGCCCTACCCTCTATCTGCTGCACGGACACGGAGGCAATGCATTCACATGGCCGACCATCAAACCGGAACTTCCCCAGATGGCCGACCGCGACGGTATTATCGTAGTATGTCCCGACGGAGAAGCAAGCTGGTACTGGGACAGTCCGCTGCGCCCGGAAAGCCAGTTTGAAACCTTTGTAGCCCGGGAACTGACCGCCTGGATCGACTCCCGCTATCCCACCATCAAAGACCGCAAGGGACGGGCCATCACCGGACTCAGCATGGGCGGACACGGAAGTATGTGGCTGTCCTTCCGTCACAAGGATCTGTTCGGAGCAGCCGGAAGTACCAGCGGCGGTGTAGACATCCGTCCGTTCCCAAAAAGCTGGGGAATGAGCAACCACCTGGGTAAGGAAGCAGAAAACCAGAGCCGCTGGGATGCCCACACGGTCATGACCCAATTGGACCGCATCCAGGATGGAGATCTCTCCCTGATCATCGACTGTGGAACGGAAGATTTCTTTCTGGAAGTCAACCGGAAATTCCATCAGGAACTCCTCAAGCGAGGTATCCGTCACGATTTTATCATACGTCCGGGTGCCCATAACATAAACTACTGGAACAATTCGATCGATTATCAGTGGATTTTCTTCCGCAAATACTTTAAAGGCTACCGTGATCCTGCCGCATCGAAATAACCGCCCCGCGGAATTGTGCGGTCGTTGCAGCGAAATTATGCGGTCGTTGTGGCAGGATCGTGCAGTCATTGCAATGGAATTATGCGGTCGTTGCGGCGAAATTATGCGGTCATTACGGCAGGATCGTGCGGTCATTGCGGCAGGGTTTGTACCACCATAACAATGGCATTGCTGAAATCCGGGAGATCTCTACAGAAAGAAAAACTAAAACATTCATTTTCTTGGTAAAAACCAAATTATTCATTTCCTTTGTAAGAATAACAATTAACAACGCATTGCCTTATGGAAAATTATATTCGTTTTGACTGGGCCATGAAGCGCCTGTTGCGCAACAAGGCCAATTATGCGGTATTGGAAGGACTGCTTACCACCCTGCTGGAGGAAAAAGTAACCATCCACAAATTGTTGGAAAGCGAAAGCAATCAGGAGGATGAATTCGACAAATATAACCGCGTGGACATGCTGGCCGAAAATTCACAAGGAGAGCTGGTACTCATCGAGGTTCAAAACAACAACGAGTATGCGTACTTCCAACGCATGCTGTTCGGTGCGTCCAAACTGGTAACAGAATACATCAACCGGGGTGAAGGATATGAGAAGGTGCGTAAAGTATACAGCGTGAATATTGTATATTTCTCCCTGGGACACGGCAAAGATTTCGTATATCACGGGAAGACGGAATTCATAGGCATTCACGAAGGAGACATACTGGAACTCAGTCCATTTCAGAAACAGACATTCAAGGTGGACAAGGTCAGTCAGCTCTATCCGGAATATTACATTCTGAAAGTAAATGACTTTAACCGGGTAGCCAGGACACCGCTGGAAGAATGGATTTACTATCTGAACACAGGCAATGTTCCGGAACATGCCACAGCTCCGGGACTGGATACGGTGAAAGAGCAGCTGAAACTGGACCGTATGAGCCGGGAAGAACTGAAAGCATACTATAAGCATCTGGACAATATCGTGATTCTGCGTGACAACATCATGACGGAACGCGCTGAAGGGCGCGCAGAAGGCAGAGCAGAGGGGCGTGCTGAAGGTCGCGCTGAAGGCAGAGCAGAGGGGCGTGCTGAAGGTCGCGCTGAAGGCAGAGCTGAAGGTCTGGCAGAAGGGCGTGCTGAAGAAAAGGCCGCTATTGCACGGAACCTGAAATCACTGGGATTGTCTCCGGAACAAATAGCAAAGGCTACCGGACTGACAGAAGCAGAAATCAATCAATTAACTACTGACCACCAGTAAGTGTAACAAACAGAAAGGCTGTTCCCCTGCCTGCAGCAGTCGGGAACAGCCTTTTCCAAATATTCTGTCCACTCAGTCTCCTTTTGGAGGGAGACTCTTAAAATTCGATGACCAGTGACTGGCGAGCCGGTAAAACCAGATTACGTGTGAAATCCACTTGCTTGCCGCTGGCAATTTCCGTACCGGTTTTCCGTCCATTTGTCAAGGCATTGTAATGTTCGCTTGGCAATGTCTGTTCCTGGTCAGTACTGTTCAAAACGATCATTTCCGTCTTTCCTTCGTTTGTACGAGCATACAAGTATATTCCCTGCTGAGGGATATGATACTTTACGGTTTTGTATTCCAACATCTTTAGTTTAGTTTGGTTTAGCGGGGCAAATTTATATGTTTTCCAACATATTATACATTCCGTACAAACAGAAAATATTATTTTTATTCAGTTTTCATGATTTACATCAAGCCGGTGAAATCAGTATAGAATAGAAATCTAAACATAACAGTAATGTATTGGAAATATTATATTCATAAAAGATTTAAAAGAAAAAACACCGGATAAAAGCACAACATATTATTCCTGCATTCCTTCATAGGCTGCTTTCCGGAGGCTCCCTTCTTTTCCATCAGAATTGTATTCCCAATACATAATGCCTTTCAGCCCTTTCTGCTTGACAAAAGCACATTTGGCTGTAATGGAAGATGGATTCTCATACGAACAAACCAACTTTCCATCTTTATCAGCAAGGTAAGGGACTTTTGCAATCGAGTCCCAGCAGGTTTTGTAGTCTTGCTGCGCCATGATTGCATCGTAACTGATAAAATCAGACAATGGAGCAGCCGCATGCCCGTAGAAAGGAATACCCAATACCAGTTTTTCTACAGGAACTCCTTTCTGTATATGAGCCTCCACAGCCTCTTCACCGCATCCGTCTCCTACCAGTGGCGAACGGTAAAGAGCCGCATGATGATAAGGGGGACGGTTAATATCGTATACCATAACATTGACAAAATCTATATAAGGATCGATGGCTTTAAAGTCTATGTAATTGCCGTTATATACGGAAGCCAGTGTCAGGAGTTTGTCCGGACCGATTGCTTTTCGCAGGTCTCTCATCAGCAACGTGTAATTTTGGGTATCGTCAGGAGAAGATGATATTCCTGCCGCACTGCTGGTAGGATATTCCCAGTCGATGTCAATACCATCCAGCTGAAACTGTTCGATTGCCCGCCGGCAATCGTTGGCAAACGACAGGCGGTATTGTTCGTTTGCAGACATTTCACTGAATCTGCCACTTTCCCATCCGCCAACGGAAAGCAACACCTTCAGATGGGGAGCTTTTTGCTTGAGGGCCGTAATTTCAGACAGACGTCCTTCATTGTCTATCTTGAGTTTGCTGAATGTAGAATCTACATGAGCGAATGCATAGTTTATGTGTGTCACAAGATCAGGGTCCGGAAGAGTTGCCCCATGCGATGTGACATACGCCAAAACAATCTTTTCATTTTTTGTGGAACAAGATTCCATCATACTTGCCATAACAGAAAGGCAGAGAAGAGTTATCAGTTGAAATATACTTTTCATATGTATAAACAGATTAAGATAAGTCAGTATAAAAAGCGTAAGAAGGTATAAGAAAAATTATAGAAGAGGATCCTGCGGATGCAGGCATCCTCTTCTACACGTCAGAACCATTACATGATTATTGTCTGCTCAGTTCCTTTACATTGTATCCCGTTATCCGGATCACAGGAGAATTTCCCCGGGTATCAACATCTTTCCAACGGACAGATACCTCTTTCTGCTCACCGGGAAGCAGGGCAAAATAGTTGTCTTCATAGAGAATGGGCAGGAACTGGTCACCATCCTTGTCACCAACCACATTGATGCGGGTCATCAGTGCAGGTGTGGATGTGGGATTGGTCAGAGTGACTGTCGCTGTCCAGTTACCTTCTTTATCCTGAGCCATCTTTGCCTGACAGTCGAGTGTCACTTCAGGCAGTTGCTTCAGAGCCTGATAATTGATTCCTTTCCGACTGGCGTGATAGAAATTGTCGGACAGGATCTTTCCGTCCTCCAGCAGCCACAGCTTGATGAAATAAACTTCCGAAAGCGTTTCGGGGAATTCCAGCTTGATGCACTTCTCTGTCGTATCCTCACGGCTGTCCACGGTCGTTTCTTTCTCCCAGGCTACACTGGCATCCATGTTCAGAATCTGTACCCGGGCTGTAAGATGACTGTGAGTACCGGCGCTGTAGTTCACCACTTCCACTTCATCGGTGGCCGGATTCCACTGAATATGCAGGGGTTCCGATGCTTTCTTGATGGCAAAGTAGGCTGCCGTCGGCTCCAGATAATAGTCGTAAGTCTGCCATACCATGGAAGGCCAGCAGGGATGACTCATCCACATCAGCAATCCCATGCGGTTCTTGCTCCGCGACTCAAACAGACTGCGGTGACCGTCGTAGTTCACCCACTGGGCCAGTTCCGTAAATTCCCGGGCACTCTGCGGCTTGCCATAACCTTCGGCTATAATATCGTTGAACGAAGCTGCTCCCTGTGCCCCCTGAAGAGTGTAGTCATGCATACCCCATTCATCCGACTGAGGCCAGATGCCTTCTTCGGAATAAGTCCGGCAGAAACCTTCGTAAGTCATCACGTTCGGCATACCGCGCTCACTGTGGAACTTGTCGTTTCCGGCAGGAAGTGTAAAATAGGTCTTGGCAGGAAGCATGCGGTAAGGACCGTGTCCGCTCACAACCTCATCGGCCGAACTCGGGATGTAGTGCAGCCCCGGATGTTCGTCACGCACGATGCTCCGCAAGGCCTTGTCGATACGTTCCGGCGGGAAGCCTTCGTTCCGTCCGCAATAGATACCGATGGAAGCATGGCTGCGGATGCGGCGCACGTAATCCTCGGCATTGGTGATGAACAGGTCAGGATAATAAGGATCGGGCCCGTCAGCAGGATTGGCCAGCCAGAAGTCCTGCCAGATCATGATACCGTGACGGTCGCAAGCCTCATAGAGTTCTTCATCGCCGATCATGCCCACCCAGTTGCGCAGGATGTTCATGTTCATATCGGCATGATAAGCGACAGCTGCATCGTATTCACGTCCACGGTAGTTCAGGTTCGACTCACTGAAACCCCAGTTGCCGCCGCGTCCGACGAAGCGCCGTCCGTTGATATACATATTCAGAATACCCTTGTCCTCATTGAAGGTCATCTGACGGATACCGGTCTTGTAAGAAAGGCTGTCAGAAAGTTTTCCGTCGGTCTTGAACGTGAAAGCAGCATCATAGAGGTAAGGCTCACCATATCCGTTGGGCCACCACAGACGCGGATGTTCCATATTCAGCTGTCCGAAGCGTTCCGGAGTGAAAAGGATCTCTTTCTCTTCGCCGGCTTTCAGAGTAACCTCCTGGGCAAAACGGAGAGTACCGATACTTCCTTCCAGCACACCCTGAACTTCCTTGTCGCTATGATTCTTCACGAAAGCATGAGCGGTAAGGCGCACGGAAGTAGTGTCCGGCAGAGGGAATACACTCTCTACCAGCGGATCACTGACGGTTACGTTACCGGTGCTTACAAGCTTCACATCGTTCCAGATACCGATATTTCTGCCGCGGACCGTAGGAATCCAGTCCCAGCCGATCGTTGCATGGAAAGTAGGATTATCTGCTCCCAGGATTCCTCCGTTGAAGTCTGTGCTCTGCTTGTTCTTTTCCTTGACAGCTCCCAGGTGGCTGTTCTTCACGATCTCTACCGAAAGAACATTCTTTCCGGGAACAATCAGCTCCGTCACATCCAGTTTGCTGCGGATAAACGCGCCTTCGATGTCGCCTGCTTTCCGGCCGTTCAGATAGACATGAGCCTTCCAGTTGATTCCGTCAAAGTTCAGGAACACCCGGTCTTTGATGAAACCTTCGGGAACCGTAAACTCGTTACGGTACCAGAAATTGGAATTGAAGAATGACTCTGATACATTCAGCTGGTTGGCCGAATAGTTCGGATCAGGCAGGGCACCGATGTTCTTGTAGCTGCTCAGCACGGTTCCCGGCACCGTAGCCGGAATCCATCCGTCGGTCTGGAAACCGGCAGAAGCGATTTCTTCTCCATTGCCCTTCACTTCCGAAGCACGCTGGACTTTCCAGTTGCCGCCCGACAGACGGATGCTGTTGCCTTCGGCAGCCGGTTGCGGAACGGCACGGGCCGTCAGTCCGCCCTTACCCATCACTTCGATTTCACTGAGCATATATGAACCTTTCTCCTTCGGACGTTCCATGAGTACACGCACATAGCGGGCTTTTCCTTTGACAGCTATTTCATCCGTAGGACTGTCTCCACCCGGCAGCGGAGCGGCATCCTTCCAGCTGCGTGCATCATCCGAGGTCTGGATCTTTCCCTGAACGGCCTTGTTCACCCAGTGCAGGATCACCTTGTCGAAATCGGCCTTAGTGCCGAGATCCACGTAGATCCATTCCTGTGCATCGCCCGCACTCATCCAGATGCTGTTGAAGCAGGAAGACGGTTTCAGTTCGACATATTCCCCGCCATTGAAGAAATTCATGTCGTGGATCGTCCAGTAGGCAGCTCCCGCCATCCGCATGACAACACGGTAATGACTGTACTCTCCGCTTTGCTTCATGGGAATTTCCAGTTCGATGATACGCACCGGAAGTGTTCCCTTTTCATCCTGCTTGTTCGGATCAGAATGCATGTTATATTTCGCAGCTTCGCCGGGCAGTCCTTTTCCGGCGATCTTTCCCAACTCGGTCCAGCTGGCCCCGTCGTCCGATCCCTGACAGATCAGTTCATAGCCCTTGCCGGCTTTTTCTGCATAATAGGTCACTGTCCCTTTCAGATAAACCCGGTCTGCCTTTTTCCTGTAGTTCTCCAGATCAAACTGGAAATAAGTGTCTTCACCGGTTGCCACATTCCGTGAATAAGGACCTTCATCAATCATCCACTCCCGCTCCCGTTTCGGCTTCTCGCCGTCAGGAGTCAGCAGTCTCAGATACTGAGGAACTCCGTTATGTACAATCCCGTCGGTAACCAGCTGGGCAGTCAGATTATAGTCGTAAGCAGACGACTGATAAGCCGCACGCATCAGAGCGATGTTGCGATAAGTATCGTCCTTCACCAGTTCGGGCGAAAAGTCCTCCTGCGGACTGCCCGGATACTGTCCGATTCCCCTTGTATAATAGTCCGAGCGGCCCGTCACCTGTCCGTTACTGCCGGAACAGGCTGCAAGCAACGCTGCCGAGGCTGCAATGCCTCCCAGAAAGAAATGAAAATAATGCCTGCGTTTCATTCTAATTATTAAGGTAATGGTTAAAGATTAAATTTAAATTTCCCGTGCGAATTTACGATTATTTTGCCAACTCTCCTGCCCGATTCTGCGATAAATTCATCCCGAGGCAAAGATTTAAGGTTTCCCGGCTTTTCTGCCCCGTCCAACCTCAGAAGTTTCTCTGTCCGCAAGCAATCACAAAAGCAATGCGGGCCGGGATATTTGATGATGTACCGGCAAACATTCCAGGAAAAACGAAATAACAGTGAAATACAGGAGAACCGGATGTGTATTGGTTTTCCTGTCTGCATCTGCAATTTTTTTATCCCGAGTATGTTTTAATATATTTTTTTATATATTTGCCTTCAGACAAAAGATATGTATAGCTATGCAAGAGAAAATGCTGATTGAAGATATAAGAAACGGTTCTGAAAAAGCTTTCAAGATACTGTATTCCCAATGGGTATCGAGGCTCTATCAGTTCGTATATCAGTATCTGAAATCAGAAAGTGCTACGGATGATGTGGTACAGGAAACTTTCATGCGCATCTGGACCAACAGAGAAAGCCTTAATTCTGAGTATTTGTTCAAATCATATCTGTTTACTATTGCATATCACTGTCTTCTGAAAGAACTGAAAAGACAAATCAACAATCCTTCCATGGAGAAATATCTGGAATACCAGAATACGATGGCAACCAAAGACGATGAAATCTCCGACGAAATAGATTATGATACATTCCAAAAAGCTTTGGAGAAAGCGAAATCACACCTGTCACCCCGACAAAGGGAAATCTTCGAACTGAACAAGGAATATGGAATATCTATACCAGAGATTGCAGAAAAGCTTTCTATTACGGATCAGGTAGTACGTAACCAACTGTCGGCTGCACTCAAAACATTGCGCAATGAGCTGACGGGATTTAACGCCATTATTCTAATCATCGTTTTCTCTCTTCATTAATGTTATATAACATATAAAATGATATGTTATAAATCTGCTGCTTATGGATATTACCTATAAAAATCAGATTTTGGTTTTATGAATATAATAATGGATAAAGAAGTAGCAAGGTTATTGGAAAAATTCCGTTCGGGCAGAATAACATCGGAGGAACTTCAGAAATTGAAGTCCCTGATGGAAATTACCTCCGATCAGGAACTGAAAGATATCCTTATGTCTGAATGGGACAAATTTGACCATTACTCACCACTTCCTGATGAAAAAATAGAGAAACTCTATGAAAAAATGAATATAAAGGGGAAAGAAATTCGCCGAAACAGAATTTCCTTCAAGAACTACTGGATGCAAATAGCTGCTTCCATTTTATTCATTATTGCAGGAAGTCTGACTGTACTGACCTATATGCAGAACAAGACGATAAGTTCACTGGCGGAGCAAAATGTGGTAATACGTTCGGGTGACTACGGAAAATCACTGGTTACCCTGCCCGATGGAACGATTGTTTATCTGAACGCCAAGTCTTCGCTTGCATACAGTCAGGATTTCGGACGTGAAAGCAGAAATGTAGAGCTGTCGGGTGAAGGCTTCTTTGAAGTAAAGAAGGACATAAAAAAACGATTCACGGTAAAGACAGGTTTTATGGACATTACCGTATTAGGTACGAAATTCAATGTATACGCCTATCAGGATAAGGATATCGTGGAAATGTCTCTGGTAGAAGGAAGTGTGAACATTGAGACGGTGCTTCCGCCGTACAAAAATATAAATGTAAAGCCCAATGAGAAAGTGACCTATTATAAAAAGACAGGCGAACTGAAACATGTTTCAACATCAAACGAGTCAGAAACTGCATGGATGAAAAAAGAGCTTGTATTCAGAAGTGAGACACTGGAAAACGTATTCGACTGTTTATCCAGAAAATTTGGAGTTACTTTCAATGTTGAGGATAAATCATTGCTGGATGACATCTATACGGGAACTTTTGATGATGAGAACATTGAAAGCATTATGAAGGTTTTGAAAATGCATTATAATTTTAATTACAAAAATGAAGACGGAATTATAACCATACAATTAAATGAATAATAATCTTTAAAACACTATGAATATGAAAACATAACTGTGAAAAAAAACTCCGAATAATCGGCAAATTATTCGGAGCGGAGAATTAGATTAGTCTTTGAGAAGAAACTATGTGAGAAATAGTATCAACAAATTCAACATTTATTATTTTCATTTCAATGAGAACAAAAACACAACTAATTAATTCTGAGCATAAAGATAAGGAAAAACATTCATTTAAATTACGTTCTACCCTGTTATCTTTATGTATGTTAACTTTTATTGGGGGATATTCTCAAACAGGTCAGGTAAATCTCAACCTCAAGAATGCTTCTGTCAAAGAATTTTTCAAGGCGATTGAAAAGCAAACCAATTACCGGTTTTCTTATAGAGATGCAGAAGTGAACGGCAAAAGAGGCGTAACAATCTTGACAAACGGAAAGGCACTTAAACAGGTTCTTGTGGAGGAACTTGCCAAACAAGGACTTGACTATACTGTTTCAGGAAATAAAATCATCATATTTCCTGCAAAGAAGACCGTTGCCTCTACTAAAGAACAACGGGTAAAAGGTAAAATCATTGATTCCAATGGCGAACCGATGATTGGTGCTACTATTAAGGAAAAAGGTACATCGAACGGAGTCATTACTGACCTTAACGGTAATTTTGCATTCAATGTATCGGCAAATGCAGTGCTTGAAGTCTCCTTTGTCGGATACCAGACAAAAGACCTGAAAGCTGCTTTTGGAAAAGATATGGTTATCACGCTAAGTGAAGACACCAAGACTTTGGATGAAGTGGTAGTTGTAGGTTATGGTGTACAGAAGAAAGCAAACCTGTCCGGTGCGGTTGCTTCTGTTGCTACCAAGCAATTGGAAAACCGTCCGGTGTTGAACGTCGGTCAGGCATTGCAGGGTACAGTGGCCAACTTGAACGTGGAAATCGGCACCGGTCAGGCCATCTCTACCCCGTCTTTTAATGTACGTGGTTACGAATCTATCAATGGCGGTAGCCCGTTGATTGTGATTGATGGTGTCGCTTCAGACGCCGGTATGCTGAACCGTATGAACCCGAATGACATTGCCAGCATTTCGGTATTGAAGGATGCATCTTCGTGTGCCATCTATGGTGCCAAGGCCGCATATGGTGTAATTTTGGTTACAACCAAAGAGGCTAAAAATGAAAAATTGACCATCAACTACAACAACAACTTTTCTTTCCGAAGCAATACGTTCTCACCGGAAATTATTACTGATCCCTACACAGTAGCTACCATGCGTAACCAGGCTTATTATCCGTGGGGAACCATTTACAACGAAGAATCATTGGAGTACGCCAAGAAAATGTCCGAGAATCCGGGCTCCGACCCTTATCGTCTGACTCCTAACGGTACTTATGAATATTGGGGACAGACCGACTGGGTAGACGAGTGCTACAAAAACTTCTCTTTTGCAACCAATCACTCGGTAGATCTTTCGGGACGTACGGACAAACTGGATTATTATTTCTCAGCCGGATACAATTATCAGAACGGTATGATCAAATACAATACTGATACCTATAACCGCTATACCATCAACAGCAAACTGAATTTTCATATTAAGGACTGGTGGAGCGTTTCGAATAATACCAGTGTAATTACTTATGATTACAAGGCTCCTACCAACCTGAGTAGTGATACTTATTGGGCTATCAACCGTATTTCTCCGCTGGACATGCCCAAGAATCCTGACGGTACCTGGACCAGTAGCGGTGTCAATCCGTTGGGTCTGTTGGCAGAAGGTGGTGATTGGAAAAAATATGAAACCCAGATACGTACCACATTCGGTACCCGGATTGATCTATTGAAAGATGTGTTATGGGTACAAGGTTCGCTGTCTTATTCTACAAACAAAAACCGCCAGCGCTGGGCTTATCTGCCGGTAGCATATACCGACGGTCCTGATCGCCCCATAAAATATCAAAATGAGGTGAGCAGTGCTTATGCTGATTCCGGCGATGACAAAGACATCTATATCGACATCTATGCAACTTTCCACAAGACATTTGCCCAAAAGCATGATTTGACGGCCATGATTGGTTTCAATCAGGAAGAATACGAATATTACGGTAATAACTTGGACCGCAAAGATCTGATCTCTACCTCCGTACCCACTGCCGGTCTGGCCACTGGTGACATGAACGTTGGCGAAAGCCTGGGTTCCAAAGCTACCCGAAGCGGTTTCGGACGTATCGGTTACATTTATGACAATAAATATATCATCGAGTTCAACGGCCGTTATGACGGTACTTCTTCGTTCCCCAAAGATGACCGTTTTGTATTTAACCCCTCTGCCTCACTGGGTTGGGTTATTTCCAAGGAAAAATTCTTTGAGCCATTGACCTCTACCATCAGCTTTTTGAAGTTCCGTGCTTCCTATGGTCAGCTGGGAAATCAGGATGTAGGTTATTATCCTTATCTGGCTACTATGGGAAATGGTAAGATAAGTGCCATTATCGAAGGAAAACAACCTGTTTATGTAGGTACTCCCGGATTGGTTTCCGGTTCACTGACATGGGAAAAAGTAAAGACTCTCAATGTGGGTGCTGACTTGAATTTCTTCGAAAACCGCTTGTCGTTTACCGGTGAATACTATGTCCGTCGCACTGAAGATATGCTGACACATGGAGCTACTTTACCGGGTGTTTTGGGTACAGGTGTCCCCTATGCCAATGCGGCCGACCTGAAGACGCGTGGTTGGGAGTTGACTGTAGGCTACAAGGATCGGTTCACTGTAGCAGGCAAGCCGTTGAATATAGGTGTAAGTTTCAATATTGCAGACAGCCGTACTTTCATCACGAAGTTTGATAACCCGAATGGCAACTTGAGCGACTGGTACGAAGGATGTGAAGTCGGAGAAATGTGGGGATTGACTACGCTTGGCTTCTTTAAAGATGAAGAGGATATCAAGAATCATGCCGACCAGACTCCGGTCACCTCTTATCCTGGTACACCTCCGACTGCTCCCGGAGATTTGAAGTTTGCTGATCTTGATGGAGATGGTATCATCAACAGTGGTGCCTGGACTTTGGAAGACCATGGCGATTATACAGTTATTGGTAACAGCAGAAGCCGGTATACTTATGGAATTTCCCTGAATGCTGATTGGAATGGTTTCGACTTTAGTGTTTTCCTGCAAGGTGTAGGCAAGAAAGACTATTATCCTGGTGCTAGCGACCTCTACTTCTGGGGTGTTTATAACCAGCCCTGGACCAACATTACCTATGGTAACATGTACGATCATTGGAGTGAAGACAATCCGGACGGTTATTTCCCCCGTCTGAAATCATACGTAGCTTACCAGGGAGGTCTGGAGGCAGCTGCCACTCAGACTAAATATTTGCAGAATGCAGCCTATCTTCGCTTGAAGAATCTGCAGCTTGGTTATACTTTCCCCAAAAAATGGGTGGAAAAAATCGGGTTAAGTTATTTACGCCTGTTCTTTACGGGAGATAACCTGGCTGTATGGTCAGGCTTGTACAAACACTATAAATGCGATCCTGAAGGCCTGGCCGGTAGCGGTTATCCATTGCAACGTGCTTATTCTTTCGGTATGAATGTGACATTTTAAATAAACAAAACAATGAAAACAGCAAAATATATAACACTGAGCATGCTCGGTTTAACCATGATGGGATGTAACGACTCGTTTTTAGACCGTTTTCCTGAAGACAGTTTAACTGAAAAGAGTTTCTTCAAGTCAGTAAGCGATCTGGAAACGTATGCCTATGGACTCTACAACTGGGGAGCCAGTACAACCGATGGTGTATCCGATAATGTAATTTATTGTGAAGCAAGTAGTGTGTTCGATAAGATGAACGGCCAGCTTACTCCGGAAGAAGTAGGACAGTGGGGATGGGGAACCCTCCGTTCCATCAATTTCTTTCTGGCACGTGCCCCACAGGCCACAGGCAACGAAGCGGATATCAATCATTTTATTGGCTTAGGCAGACTGTATCGCGCCAAAGAATACTATGGAAAGGTACAAAGTTATTCGGATGTTCCCTGGTATAGCAAAGACTTGCAAACGACTGATACGGAAGAACTGTACAAAACCCAGGATCCGCGTGCTTTGGTAGTAGACAGCATCATGGCTGATTTGGACTTTGCCGTGAAAAATATGAAGGACGGTAACAGTAAGACAGAAATCTATAAAGTCGTGGCATTGGCAGAACAGGCACGTATTGCCTTGAATGAAGGTACCTTCCGCAAGTATCATCCTGAATTGGAATTAAACGACTACGACAGGTTCCTGGAATTGGCAGTCCAGGCATCTGAAACCATCATGAACAATTATGATTATGAGATTTCCAATGTTCCCAATGGCTCCATGCCTCCGTATCGCGCACTGTTCAGCAGTCTGGATTTGAGTACGAATCCGGAAGTGATTCTGGTGATGGACAACGACAAGAATTTAGGACGTACGTATGGCATTGGTTCCATTTTCAATTATAACCACTCAATAAGCCGTGACCTGATGGAAGATTATCTTTACATCACTGAAGATGGTAAAGCTGTTCCTTTTCACACGGTTCCCGGTTATGAGACTATGACTGTAACTGAAGTGTATAAAAACCGCGATCCTCGTATGGCTGAAACACTGATGCCAATTGGCTGGCAACGCGAATGGGACAAAATGCCGGCTCAGCAGAAAATGGAATTCGGTGGTTATCCGCAAGTAAAGTTCTGTCTGGACACTCCACAGGATATGTGGCAATGGGGTACAGCATATTGTGATCTTCCTATTCTTCGCTATGCCACCATCCTTCTGATCAATGCAGAAGCTAAAGCCGAGCTGGGTATTCTGACCCAGGAGGATTTGGATAAAACCATCAACAAAATCCGTGGTCGTGTAGGTGTAGAACTTCCTCCCGCCAAGTTGGATGAATGGTTGAACAATCCCGATCCTGTACAGATGGCCCGCTACTCCAACATTAAATCAACGCAGGCAGGAGCTGTTGCCGAAGTCCGTCACGAGCGCCGTATCGAATTGGCCTGTGAGGGTTATCGCTATAATGACCTGATGCGTTGGGGATGTGCCAAACTTCTGGAAAAAGTCCCGGAAGGTGCCTATATCCCGGGTTATGGCTATATGGATACCAATGGTGACGGAGTCAAGGATGTGGGATTCTTCCCGGATTCAGAAAGTGCCAATGAAGCGAAAAAAGATTTGACCGAAGAAGACTTGAAGAATGTAAGTACTCAAATTATCGATGACAAATCTCCGATTATGTTTTCAGAAGGTGACCATGGACATATCCTTCGTACTTCTCAGGTACAAGCCAACTGGGAATGGATAGAACCTAAATATTATTATACTCCTATTTCGGTACGTGATATCAATATCAATCCTAACTTAAAACAGAATAAGTTCTGGGCCGAATAATAACATAGTATAAACATAACTAAGCGTAAAGGCTACTTCATTATCTTGCTCAAATAATGGACGAAGCCTTTACTGCTTTAGTTTCATTTTAAGAGATATATCCATGAAAAAAATATTGCTCGGAATGCTGTTGGCATTCCCCTCCATTCTGTCTGCACAATACACCGGCAAGGTTTATGTTGACACCAATCATAACGGGCGTTATGACAAAGGGGAAACACTGATGAAAGGAATATCGGTGTCAGATGGACTAAATGTAGTTCAGACAGACGGAAAAGGACAGTTTACCTTGCCCGGACATGAGAAGGCACGTTTTGTATTTATCACTACACCTTCGGGCTATAAGACAGAGAATGCTTATTATCATCGTATTGAAGGCAAAGAAGTCAGTTACGACTTCGGACTTTTGCGCTATAATGCCGTACAGACCGACGGCAGTCACCGGTTTATCCATATCTCGGATACGGAAATCGGAGAAGCGCAGGGACAGGACGAATGGACAGAAGGTATGCGCGAGTATGCCGCCAATGAAAAAGTTGCCTTCATCATTCATACTGGAGACATTTGTTATGTGGGAGGCTTGAATAGTCATATCAAAGTGATGAATTCATCCAACATGCCAGAAACTCAAGTATTCTATGCCATCGGAAACCACGATCTGGTAGCCGGGAAATATGGGGAAGAACTTTTTGAGAAAATCTACGGACCTACATTTTATTCGTTTGAAGTGGGCAATGTCCATTATATTGTTACACCGATGCCGGGTGGTGACTATTCCCCCAGTTATCGCATGAATGAAGTATTCAGTTGGATGGCCAATGACTTGAAGTATGTAGATAAGAATAAGGCAATCTATGTTTTCAACCATACCATTCCCGGAGAATGCGGATGTCCGGATTTTAAATTTACACTGAAGAACCAAGAAGTGGTTGACCTCCTGGCACACAACCTGAAAGCATGGCTTTATGGACACTGGCATGTAAACCATATTTACACGCATCCGGATAATCAGGTAGCAGTAATATGTTCTTCTACACCTATTTATGGCGGTATAGACCATGCTTCCTCAGCTTTTCGTGTGATGCATATTGATGCAAAAGGAGACTTTACTTCAGATTTACACTATTCGTATCTGGATAAAAAGATGGTAATTGCATCTATCCAGAACCATCAGTCTGCCATTAGTCCGGATGGAACCATACCTCTGACCGTCAATGCTTATTCCACAGCGAGTCCGGTAGTCCGTATGATATACAGCTGTACATCAGACGGGAAGGTTTTATTGAAAAACAAACCGATGAAACAACAAAGTGATTTTGCATGGACAGCTGAGATATCTTTACCGTCAACAGCCAAAGGACACTATGTTACCGTTATCGCTGAAGCGCAATATGCCAATGGGGAAATCAGTAAAAAAACGGCATCTTTCTTGTATAAAGACCAGCAGCAGCCTATTGTGACCGATAAGGATTGGAATAACCTGTTAGGCAATCCGACTCACACCGGTCTGGTTGAAGATACGCTGGTTGCCCCCCGTCTGGCCTGGACGACCAATGTCGGTTCCAATATCTATATGTCCGCACCTGTGGTCAGCGAAGGTTTTGTCTATGTGGCTTCGCTGGATGAGAATGAAACCGGTAAGGCCTCAATTACAAAAATAGAAGCTGTTACCGGGCAGATTGTCTGGAAATCTCCGTTGAAATCATCCGTCCGTAACAGCATTGCAATAGATGGCGGACTTGTATTTGCACAAGATGTACAAGGTATCGTTTATGCAATAGATACGAAAAACGGTGCAATCGTGTGGCAAAAGGATTTAAAAATAGGTGTAACCCCTGCCCTGAATGACGGACTGGTAGCCAAAGACGGCATTGTCTATGCGGGTACAGGTTATCAACTGACAGCCTTCAAAGGTCAAACTGGCGAAATAATCTGGCAGAACAAGGACTGGGGACGTGGTGAAGGTTGCGTAGCCACCCTGACGTTGAGTGAGGACAATGTCCTCATTGGAAGCCGTCATTGGGGAGCCCTGTTTGGAAATAATGCTGAAACCGGTAAAATGCTTTGGCAGGATTGGGACAAGGATTTACGCTTTCGGGCTGCAACACCGGCAGCATGGGGTGATGTTATGTATGTTACTTCTGCTAATTCTCTGTTGATGGTAGAGAATAAAACAGGACGCATTCTGATACGCAAGAAGTTGAATTACGGCGTAGAAGTTGCCTCTACTCCATTGGTGACAAAAGACGCCATAATTTTTGGTACTTCCAACAATGGTGTAGTAGCATTGGACAAGGAAACGCTAGAAGAAAAATGGCACTTCAAAACCCGTGAAGCTATGATTCTTTCAGCTCCTTATCAGGGCAATCATCCGAATACGGTCGAAACAAGTCCGGTTTTATGTGGCAACCAGGTGTATATCGGTGCCTCAGATGGGACACTGTATGCCCTCGATGCCCAAAGCGGACGTTTACAATGGCGGCATTCGATGGGAGCTCCTCTTTTTGCTACCATTGCAATATCGGGAAATGGTCTCTTTGCCGTAGATTTTGGCGGCAATGTATATGGCTTTTCTTGCGAATTGAAAAAGTCCAGGTAAGACGAAATATTGTGTAGGCATCTTGGTAGTTAGGGTTTTCGGCACTTACGTTGAAAACTCTAGCTACTCTATTCCCAATACAGATGCCAGTCCGGAAAATAAACTTATAATGAATGTCCGCATGTTCCCAAATTAGCAAAGTTTAAACCGCCAAGATGTCCGAT
>OGIQ01000058.1_pt1 | contig 56161 bp, 49 predicted proteins | sample 1571811 | NCBI WGS metagenome assembly OGIQ01 (sample SAMEA2582103, study PRJEB24529) | metagenome | biome: Human gut stool | place: China | collected 2011
TTGATCTTTGAAGCCTACACACGCTCTCAGAACCTGGATCTGAAGGCTTATTTGCTATGGAATCCAACCATTCAGCAGATTTGCGGCAAATAAAATCACTAGGATAATGAAATGAGGCATCTCGCCAAGCAGCGAGATGCCTCATTTTTTCGTGTATTTTTCAACCCGTGCCGTTATGGTGTGCTTACATTTTAAGACTGCCATCGACATGGTTATAGTGTGCTTACAGTGATGCTACCAACACACGCCGGTTAGTCTTGAGATCGTTTGAAGTTGTGCTGACTTCAACGATTTCATTTTGAGCCATCAAAAAGACCTCCTATATGAGTTTCCTCAAGTATAGAAGGTCCGTACGGCGGTTATACATGTTGTTACGGTGTGCTTACTATCAACTTAGACAAAATCTTGCTTCATAAAAAAGTCCTCCTCTTTAAATATATCTTCAAGTATAGGAGAACTTGGAATTTAATCATATGCGGTTGGTTATAGTATGCTTACTAACTATTAGGCACAAATCTTATTATGAATTATAATTATTTTTCTTACAGTTTAGCCGTTAATTTAACATCTGGATACTTCTGCTTGAACCAGTTTTCCGCAAATTGGTTTTCAAACAAGAATAGTGGAGCACCATAACGATCTTTAACCAGCATATTCCGTGAAGAAGCCATCTTAGGATCAAGCTGTTTTGGATCAACCCAGCGCGCTGTCTTACTACCTAGTGGTTCCATAATAACTTCGGAATTATATTCGTTTTGCATCCGGAACTTGAACACTTCGAACTGCAATTGACCAACGGCACCCAGAATATAGTCGTTGGAATTATAGCCAGTATAGAGCTGGACAGCCCCTTCTTGTACCAATTGGTTGATCCCTTTGTGGAATGATTTTTGCTTCATAACGTTCTTTGGCGTTACGCGGACAAACAGTTCTGGCGTAAATTGAGGCAGCTTCTCAAACTTGATGTCTTGTTTACCAGTGTAGATTGAATCACCAATTTGGAAGTTTCCGGTATCGTAAAGCCCGATAATATCACCGGCAACGGCATTCTCAACGTTTTCACGCGTATTGGCCATAAACTCGGTCACGTTTGACAGACGAATTGGCTTTTTAGTCCGCTCCAAGGTAACATCCATGCCCCGGGTAAATTCACCAGAACAAATCCGTACGAAAGCAATCCGGTCACGGTGCTTAGGATTCATGTTGGCTTGAATCTTAAAGATGAAGCCAGAAAACTCTGGTGCCAGTGGATCGATCGATTTACCGTCTTCTGTTTTGTGTGCTGAAGGGGCTGGAGCAAATTTTAAGTAGGTTTCCAGGAAAGTCTTAACCCCAAAGTTGGTCAGAGCTGAACCGAAGAAGACAGGAGTTTGATCCCCCTTCGCGATCTTTTCTTCATCAAGCTCGCTGCCAGCCATTTCAATCAGTTCCATTCCATCTAAGGCGTCTTTCCATTCGCCTTCGCCAGCTAATGGGTTTTCGCCAATGACCTGACCATCTTCATCTAATGGCAGATAAGGGTTGGCAGGATCCTGTGGGTGGGAAAGGGCAACTCGATGATTATAACGATCATAAACACCCATAAATTGCCGTCCCATCCCAATTGGCCAGTCCATTGGGTAGGTTTCGATTCCCAGCACGTCTTCGATTTCGTTTAACAGATCCAGCGGTTCACGGGCATCGCGGTCAAACTTGTTAATGAACGTGAAAATTGGAATTCCCCGCATCTTACAGATTTGGAACAGCTTTTTTGTTTGTGGTTCGATACCCTTAGCACCATCAATTACCATGACGGCAGAGTCAACGGCCATCAAGGTTCGGTAAGTATCTTCAGAGAAGTCTTCGTGCCCTGGTGTATCCAGAATATTAATCCGCTTGCCCTGGTAGTCAAACTGCATTACAGAACTGGTAACGGAAATCCCACGCTTTTTTTCGATTTCCATCCAGTCAGACTTGGCAAAATTGCTGCTGCCGCGTCCTTTAACAGTCCCAGCTTCGCGGACGACGCCCCCAAATAAAAGCAGCTGTTCAGTAATTGTCGTTTTACCAGCATCGGGGTGCGAGATAATCGCAAACGTCCGGCGCTTGTTAACGGCTTCTGCCAATTTTTTTGAATCAGTCATTTTTATGTTCCTTTCGAGAATTGTACATATTATAAAGGCTCTTAATTAGTATCAGAATCCAACCAGCTACTGCACTTATTACGCACAAATAAAACATTTTATTAGGGATGTATTCTATTACAAAAGAATGTTTACCAGGATTAATATTTTTGAGTAATGGAGTTCCTCTTTTACTCAAAGTATAGTTCTTTTTAATACCGTCCAGTTTTACCCGTGTGTTTGAATATGCAATGACTGGGAAATCAATATCTGACCTCTTATTTAGATTCGTATTAAAGATAAACTTATTAGGAGCAGTAATAGGTTTGATGTGTTCACCCTTATTATTAACGTATGTTATTTGAGATAAGATAGATTTTTTGTGTTTAAAACTTTTTTCAGTGTAATAATCAGTATCGCCAATTGGACACCTATAATCAAATATATACTGGTAATTATATTTATTTATAAGTGTTGTGGTTGGAAACATTGTATACTTTTGGGATGGCTTTTGTAGTACCGTTACAGTATTATTTTTTTCACTTGGATAAAATCCAGGATTATTAGCATAGGCTCCCTCAAAAGCCATTAAAAAAATTATTGTAATTGCCATAAGCCCCACTATCTGTCTTTTTATTGTGTTGATAGATAATGAAATAAAAATAGTATGAATTATTAATGATCCAATTATTGCTAAAAACAAGCAAGCAGACTCTAAATAACGATATGGTAGTTGAATAACTTTAAAGAAAGAGATTTTAACAATAGACCATGGAAAAATTTTTGTAGAAAGCACAAAACATATTATTCCCAAAATATATATAGACGTATAGGTATTATTTTTTCTAACAAAATACCATCCAATAAGCAAAGCCACAATAATAAAAATACCGACTGATTGCCATATCTTATTCTCTAGTGAATTTAATAAAAGCATTGAAACACTAGGAGTAAAATCAATATTTATTAAGCTATATGGCGCATGAATGTTTTTTCCAATATAATCTGAAACAAATGGGAAAATAATAAAACCAGTCAATACAATCGTTAATATGATAGCCTTAACTAATTCCTTCCAACGTTTCAAAAAATCATAAAATTTTCCACAAATTATCCCAATTAACAGAATAAAAATAAATAATTGAATGCTTATAACAACACTTAATACATGGGAATAAATTAGCAATGAAAGTCCGATACTCAGTAAATACCATTTTTTTTCATTACGGAAAAATAATTCATAGAATCCCAAAAAACATAATGGTAAGAACGTTGATGCAATGAATTCACCAAAAACCGCAGTTCCAACAAATAATCTATAATTATTGCAGACATATAGAAATGAAAATGAAACTGCCATTACAAGATTATCGTTGGAAAATTCCTTCATTGAAAAATAACTTATTATAAACGACAAAAACGTTAATAAAAAATACCAAGCATAAAAAGAATTGATTGGATTTAAAAAAAAGCGAAAGAAAGCCCAAGGATATAAGAATACATCCGGATAAAAAAGAAAGGTTCCTACTCCAGATTGATTAAAAACATCAGTTGCTATAAAGGTGAAAAAAGAACCTTGCTTTAAATTTTGATAGATTTGCTCAACTCTTGAAACGTGGAATAACCAATCAGTCCCAGTAGTAATTTTTCCAGATTGAATACCATTTTTAATCATTAAAAAACTGAATGTTAAAAATAGTAACATTACTAGTCCATCTTTTTTTATATTTCTTTTCTGTAACTTTATATATGTTTCATTCAACTTACTACTCCCCCAAATATAAAGTATTATAGTAAATTATTTTGCGTCATTTTTTTCCAGGCGATAAATCGTCATGCAGTAATCAACCATCGTTTTGACTACCGCGTACAGTGGCACGCATAAGATCATTCCCAGCAAACCAGCGATGTTACCAGCGGCCAACAGCAGAATGATAATCGTCAATGGATGAATTTGTAGGCTCTTACCAATAATATTTGGGTAGATGATATTACCATCAATTTGTTGAACGACAATCACTACCACAATAACCCAGATGATTTTCTGCGGATCAACTGCCAAAGCAACGATTAAAGCTGGTGCAATACCGATATATGGCCCGATATAAGGAATGATATTGGTGATCCCAGCTACCAGTCCTAAAACGATTGCCATTGGTTCGCCAATAATCAGATAGCCAATGCAGGTACCAATTCCAACACAGATACATTCGATCATCTGTCCAGAGATGTATGAAGAAAGCGTCTTATTCATCTGATGCAGCAGTTCCGTAACTTCTTTGGCATGCTTTTCAGAAAAGAACCGCTGAATGTTTGGTACAAAGCGATCGCCATCTTTCAGCATATAAAACAGCATTACTGGCACGGTTACGACCACGACAACTGCACTGGTAATCGTACCGATGATTGAGCCAACGCTGCTGGTTAGACCCGCTAACAGCTTTTCAGCGTATTTGGTAATCTGCTTGTTGAATTGTTGATAATAATCTGCCAGGTCGATCTTGCGAATCCATTCATGTTTCTGAGAAGCTTGCGCGAGCCAATGCTGCATGTCGTTGGTAGCACTTGGCAGCCAGTGAATCATTTGATTAAGTTCTTTAATCATTGGTGGAATCAAGACTGCGAGACTACCTATAATCAGCAGCAAGAGCCCAAAGACGATCACCATGCTGGCGATCCCACGTTTCATCTGCCATTTACCTAAGCGAATCTTCATTAACAGGCGAAAGACCGGACTCGTCATGTAATATAAAAAGATTGAAACGATCAGTGGTACAAAGATTACTGATATGAAGACGATGATGGGATGAAACAGAAAGTCCAGTTTAGTGCAAACCCAAATTAAAGTCGCGACAATTAATAGTTCTGCTGACCAAAACAGTAGGCTTTTTCGTTTTATCATTATTTCTTTTCCTTAATAATATAGATTGGTCTTTGCTTGACCTGCATGTAGACACGACCAATGTACTTACCAAGAATTCCAATGCATAACAGTTGGAGTCCGCCGAATAATAGGATGATACAGATCAATGAAGCCCAACCAAAGACACTGCTGCCTGGCTCCACAATCCGTCGGATAATAACAAACAACAGACCAATAATTGAAAGTACAAATGAAGTCGTTCCTAACCACACCGCAATCGAAAGCGGCGCTTGTGAAAAGTCGGTGATTCCATCCATTGCATATTTGAACAGTTTCCAAGTTGACCAGTCAGTTTCACCGGCCACTCGTTCAACGTTATGGTAGTCCAGATATTTGGTCTTAAATCCGACCCAACTGAAGATGCCTTTTGAAAAGCGGTTATATTCTTTTAATGATAGAACGGCATCAACCATCTGTCGCGTCATCATCCGGTAGTCGCGTGCACCAGGAACAATGTTGGTTTGTGAGATACGATTAATGACATGATAAAACTGATCACTTAAAAACGACTTAAATTTAGCTTCACCAGTACGATCGACACGACGCGTTCCGATACAGTCATATTCGCCCGTTTGGAGCAATTCATACATTTGTGGCAAAAATTCTGGCGGGTCTTGTAAATCAACGTCCATTACCACGACGTAATCGCCAGTGGCTGCTTGTAATCCAGCGTATAATCCGGCTTCTTTACCAAAGTTGCGTGAAAAAGAAACGTAATGTACGCGCTCGGGATTTTGTTCATGCAGTTTGCGCATTTCGGCTAGTGAGTTATCTGACGACCCGTCATTGACAAACCAATATTCAATTTGTAAATCGTTTATTTGACGAACGACTTTTTCCACAGCTGGGTAGAATAATGGAATTGATTCTTCTTCGTTATAACAAGGAACTACAATTGATAATTTTGACATTTTAAATTCCAACCTTAATAAATGTTATTTACAGAACATAAATGTTTATTTTAAATAGATTTTTTTCACCTTAAAATAGGGTTCATACACATTATTTGGAAAAGCATTAGGATCATTTGTTAATTCAAAAAAGGAGTTTTCAATTGAATAATCATTATTACTATTATATGAAATAGGTTCAACATACACATTCTCTTTATTTTTTGAATTAATTATTATTGAATAACGTGCTGACAAATTATGGTTAAATACCATTGCATCTTTATATCCAACTACAACTCGGTAAAACGACAACATAATAATCATAACGCTTATAATGTTTATAATTAGAGAAATTCTATTTTCCGCATTAAAAGAAAGTAGTTTAAACATCCCTACAATCATTAATATAAATCCACCAGAGAAAGCGCGAGATTCATTAAATCCTTCAGGAGCAAATGCCAACACTAGAATTGAGGCAACACCTCCAATTACAAATGAAAGTCCTATAAGATATTGATAACGATTTTTATTATAAAGAGTAGCAACTATTATTACTAAAACCAATAATACAAAAAATAAAACCATCTGCTTTTGTGATAGTATAAAAGCAACCAATTGTTTAAAATTGCTTAAAGTTCTTCTAATGATAGATTCTTGTAAGAAGTTTGGATGAGTTGTTACTAATCGATTATGTCCTCCTGGCGACATTACCAATATTGCCAATCCAATTAGGCTAAACACTAATCCTAATATTTGACTTAAATAAAACCTTTTTATAAAAACATATTGGATACAAATTACAAGTATTGATATTAGGATCACACCACCAGAGGTATTTTCATTTCCCCATCCTGCAAAGAACCCTAACATAGGTAGATATAGGCAGGCTAGTTTTTTATTAGTGGCATTTACGAATAATAAAAGATAACTAATATAGATAATCATTGTATCCATGTAATTTCCAACTCCTGCGCGCCAAATAAATACACTGGCAAATCCAGGAGTAAAGAGATATATGGCAGATATAACAGTAACTACTCTTAATAGAGAAAAATTTTCATCTTGCAGTGCATCTGTTATTTTTAGGATTAAAAAAATCAAAATTGCAAATAAAAATGCATTTAAAATGCTCGATCCCTTTTGACCGCCCAACAAAGAAACTCGACAAAATGTCTGACCCCAAAATCTACCATTCCAAGTCATATAATCTTGTATACCATCTCTTATTATATGCCCTTGAACTGCTTGATATCTAAACCATAAATCATCATCCATTAATGGTGTTTTTAAATTCCAAACCAGCATTATCAAAAAATTTGTTATCAATAATAGAGCAATAAAAAATTGAGAAAATTGTTTCTTTTTACTCATATGGTTTTAAAACTTCTTTCTATAATAAAAATACACATTAATAAAATAGTACATCATGAATTTCTAATAATCCATGATGTACTATCCTTTTATTGCTAGTTATTTGAGGATACTTGTGATGAAGTAATGTTGTAAGTAACAGTTTGCCCATTAATCATGCCTGTTGCCGTCCAATTTCCATCAGAGTTTTGATTCATAGTAAAACCGTCAACATCATCAGCAGTTGGCATCCCGGATACTGATTGACCACTTAAACCGGCTTTTTCTCTTTCAACGCTGACGTGTTCTTTAAGCATAGCCTTTGCATCAGCAGCTGTCATCTTTGCGGTACTTTGACTACTTGATGATGAGGATGCACTCGAAGAGCTGGATGATGAACTACTACTAGAAGATTCAGTAACGTTGCTTTCTTTCGATGATGAAGTTGAAGAACTTAAGTTATCAGATGAATCACTATCTTTATCCAGTAATTCGTTCACATTTTCAATATCTTTCTGTAAAGACTTAGTTAGTTGATCTTTTGAAAAGACATAGGAAGCTTCTGAAGACTTAACAGTTACCTTCTTTGCAGTATTAGTAACCGTATATTGTTCTTGATTGTCACTTATTCTTCGTCTTAAATTATTATTAGTAGTTATCTGTACTGATTGATTTCCAGTATTAGTACCCTCTTTTTTTGCGCTCTTAAGATATGCCATCATAGCATATTGAGCTTCTGAATATTTTTTATCTTGAGATTTAGAAGATGATGATCCAGATGTTTTTGCTGATACGTTAGCTGATTTACTTGAACTGCTGGTAGAAACGGTTTGTTTGCTTCCACACGCAGTTAAGGATAGCATTAACCCAAAAGCTGCAATAGTGGCCAATACTTTCTTAAAATGCATTTTTATAATCTCCTTTAATTTAACGGACAATTTCATAATCGAATTATACTAGTATTGATAACGGCAATCAACAATTAAAAAAGCACTGGCAGACTTTTCCGTCATGCCAATGCTTAATAAATTTAACGAAGCGTACCAGCAAACGATGGCATAAAGTATGAGTTAATGAAGCCAACTTTTACATATTCACCAGGTTGTGGTGCGTGAACATATTTTCCATTACCGATGTAGATTGCAACATGGTATGATGCACCTACACCCCCCCAGAAAAGCAGATCGCCAGGCTGTGCTTGACTTACAGCCTTACGGGCAGTTAAGTAGCCTTCTTGAGCAATCGTATTATGAGGAAGGTTTAAGCCCCGCACCTGTGACATCACATATTTAACCAAACCGGAACAATCCATGCATTGTAATGAATCACCACCCCAAACATACGGAATATTCATTGTGGTAAGTTTCAAAGCCAATTGTACGATTGCATCATTAACAGAAGTCAAAACGCCATCGCTGGCTGCTTTATATGCAACTCCATTGACAGTAACATTAGCGTTCTTTACTAAGGCACCATTACCATCAAAGTAATACTGGTTCCCCCAGTTACTATAAAGACTGTTATCTAAACGTGCACCATCACTTTGGAAGTAATACGTATTGCCCCAGTTGTTGTAGAATCCGTTATCTAAACGTGCACCATCGCCTTGGAAGTAGTACGTGTGACCCCAATTGTTGTAGAATCCATTATCTAAACGTGCACCATCGCCTTGGAAGTAGTACATATGACCCCAGTTACTGTAGAAGTAGTTCTTGGCCATTGTACCATCAGCGGTAAAATAATAGGTGTTACCGTTTTGCGTCAAAAAATAATCCTTAACCGCTTGACCATTTTGATAATAGTAAGTGTTGCCATTTTCGGTAACTAAACCATTCTTAACAGCTTGAGCAGACAACGTAGTCATTGCTACATCACTGTCAGCAACTTCTTCATTTACAGAGGAAGAAACAGACGCTACATTTTCAGCAGCTGAAGAGGCTTCTGCACTTGCAGCAGGTAAAGCTGCACTGCTATTTGATGAGGTACTCTGAGAAGCAACTGGGGCATTACTTTGAGCACTCTCATTACTGCTTTCAGCAACTGAACTAGCAACTTCTGAATTTACTCCACTCGCTTCGTTGACAGCAATAGTATCGGTAGTTGATAGAGCTACATCACTTGCATCAGATTGTTCGGCGACACTCTCACTTTGAATTTCCGTGCTTGTGGAAGCAACAGCTGTTGTTTGCACATCATTAACTGTATCAGCGTTAACATTTTGAGCATTAAACGCAGCAACGCCCAAAGCTACAGTTGTGGTGGCAATTGCCATACAACACCATTGTTTACCCTTCTTAAACAATTTAAAGTGTTTCTTTGCTTCCATAATCAACAAAAGTCCTTTCATTATTTTTAAAGATTTAATTTTCACTAATAATTTATTAACGATTATTACCTTACCATAAAAAATCCTATAATCGTGTATTTTCAGTTGATTGTTAATCAACAATAATCTTTGAAACGCTTCTGTAATAATTGTAAAAATGAAAGAAACGGCTTAAACCTTTCGGCAAAAGTCGTTTCTTCACAATTTATTAATTATAAACGGAAAGCAACTTGATCAAAACGAGTCAAATTATAAGTACTGATCATATTTCTTAATGAAGTTGTGTATGATGGATCTGTTGCATAACCATCTGCTCGGACCAAGTACGTTGCAGTATTGGAATCAGTAACCCCTATCAAATTACTGTAACGGGAATTTTGAATGAAGAATAAGCTATGGTCAGCAACACTAGCATCATTGTCAGGATATGCTCGGAATGCATCATTTATGGTAATATAGCGTCCATTAATATATTCAGCGGTTGCCATAGTTACGGATTGCCCATTGTAGGAACCCTTAATGCCAAACAGATTATGGTATTGAGAGGCCAAAGTCGATCTGCCCCATCCACTTTCAAGAATTGCTTGAGCAAGCGTCAGTGATGGCAAAATTTTATATTGAGTCCATCTACGAATTGCGCCATTTACGATACTACCAATAAATGAATTGGAATCGGAAAGAACACCATTGCCATCAAAAGTCAGATTGCCAAATCCAAGGTTAATCGTAGCATTGGTTACACGTGCTCCATCTGCACCAAAGTAATAAACTTTACCCCAGTTTGTATAGAAACTATTGTCTAAACGAACACCACCATCACCAAAGTAGTAGACGTTACCCCAATTGGTATAAAATCCATTATCTAAACGAGAACCATCTTTTTGGAAATAGTACGTATGACCCCAATTAGTGTAGAATCCATCATCTAGACGAACACCACCATCACCAAAATAATACGTATGACCCCAGTTCTTATAAAAGCCATCGTCTAAACGAGAACCATCTTTTTGGAAATAGTACGTATGACCCCAATTAGTGTAAAACCCATCATCTAGGCGAACACCACCATCACCAAAGTAGTAAGTCTTGCCCCAATTAGTATAAAAAGCATCATCTAGGCGAGAGCCATCTTTTTGGAAATAGTACGTATGACCCCAGTTCTTATAAAAGTAATCCGTGGCCATAGTACCATCTGCTTTAAAATAGTAAGTCTTACCATTAATGGTTGTAAAATTGTCCTTTAATTGCTGACCATTTTGATAATAATAAGTATTGCCATTTTCAGTTACTAAGCCATTCTTTTGTGCAGCAACAGCTAATGAAGTCATTACTACATTTTCAGTATCAGCTACTGCAGAACTAGCGGTTGAACTTTCAGCATTGTTTGAGGCCGTAGAGGTCTTTGTTACAGTGGTATCAGAGTTTGTACTTGCTGATGCTGAACTAGTACTTTCAGTAATTTCTAACTCACTGGCTGTACTATCGTTGGCTGTACTTGCAACAGAAGATTGGCTGTTGGCATTATCTGCAACAGATTGACTGATAACGTTTGTAGATTCGCTCACAGCGCTAGCTATATTTTCTGTACTGGAAGCACTAGCCTGACTTGCAACTGTTGTACTTGATATTGCTGAAGCTGTACTCTCACTAGATGTAGCTGAACCAGAAGTGTTTGAACTGGCTGACGGAACTCCAGAAGTTGTTGATACTACAGCGTTGCCCGTTTCAACTGCTGTATCCGCATTAGCCGTTTGTGTTGCCATCACCGTTCCAGCAGCAACTGCAACGGTCGTCAAAGCCATGCAGCACCACTTCTTGCCTTTCTTAAACATCTTATAGTGTTTCCGTACATCCATGATCTAAATATTCCTACCCTTCCGTTACTAAAGTTTTCTAAATTTTAACAGTTTTAATTTTTATTTTACGATAACACTGTTCATACTAACACATAATTATCTGTCAAGTGACTATTCATCGTTTTTGTTAAAGAACAATAATTTTTGCAATAACCTTGTAACTTTATCTTCTAATTTTCTTCATAAATTTAAAAAAACTCATATCCCTAAGTTCAATCAACTTTAGAGATATGAGTTATCTTATTTACTGCAGCAATGCATATTCATAATTAACCAACATAGTAAAATCCCACATACCATAACCAGTTCCAAAATTGGTCCAAGCGCGATTTGACCAGTAACTGTCTGGGTCAGTATGATCAGTACCGCCTAAATAGCGACTTACATCATGATGCGACCATAAAGTAGCACTCAAATCACCATCAGCAATTCTTGGATACATCCCATACTGTTTCATTTTATAGGCAGTATAGTAGGCAGCATTTACAAGTTCTGCGGCGAAGTTCCAACCGCCATATACTTCGACCTGTTCAAACTGAACAGCGCGGCCATTAGCTGGATAGGCTGCTCCCCATGCCTCATGGTCAGTATCAGAAATTTGAATAATGCTATTATTATCTACAAATGCGTGAACAAAGGCACTATTATAATGTGATTTTTCATAATTTATCTCACCCCAGATATTGTCATTAGGGTTTGCAGTTTCATGAACAACAATCATATTAGGCTTCCCATCGCTAGTGCCGGAATAAATTCCCGTAATATTTTCAGGAATAGCATTGTAATATGTAATGCTTGCATGACCTATGTGGTTATTAATAATGTATTGGTTTACCCCATTATCAAATTGGGGAGTTAAAACACCATCATTATTAGCCCAATATCTCGTTAAATTAACACTAACTTGCTTATTTTTTTGTAATGCGCCATCCGAACCGAAGTAGTAAAGATTTCCCCAATTATTATAAAAACTATTATCTAAACGAACACCACCATTTCCAAAGTAGTAAGTGTTTCCCCAATTATTATAAAATCCATCATCTAAACGAACCCCACCATTACCAAAGTAATACATATGACCCCAGTTACTATAGAATCCATCATCTAGACGAACACCACCATTTCCAAAGTAGTAGGTGTTTCCCCAATTGCTATAGAATCCATCATCCAAGCGAGAACCATCTTTTTGGAAATAATAAGTATGACCCCAATTTTTATAGAAGTAGTCTTTTACCATTACTCCATTGGAATTGAAGTAATACATTTTGCCATTAATGTTCTTAAAAGCATTCTTTAATTGCTGACCGTTTTCATAATAGTAGGTATTCGTATTTTCAGTTTCTAAACCATTTTTAATTGTTGAAGCAGGCAATGATGTCATTGATACGGCTTCAACATTACTATTTTTAGCGCTATCTAATATTGCCTTGTTTTTTTCTGTATCTGATACAGGAGAAACTTGATTTGCTGTAGAAGATTCCGTATTTTGAATCGACTTTGAATCTAAAGTGATATCTTCAATAGAACTATTTGGAACATTTTCAGAACTTACAGTTTTACTTTCAGGACTAGAAATAATTGCTTGACTGACACCCGAATTTTGTGAAGAAGCAGAGCTATTTTCACTAACTGCTTTTAAATCAGTACTAGATGAATTTTCATTAGTGGTATCTGCTTCGACTGAGGGCAGCAGTACAGTTTGATTTTCATTGACAACATCTGCATTGGCAGTTTGAGTCGTTGTCAATACTCCAAGTATGGCCACAAACGTAGTTAAAGCCATGCAGCACCATTTCTTTCCCTTCTTATACATCTTATAACGCTTATGCACATTCACATCTTAATTTTTCTCCTCCCATATTTTGCTAATTTCCAATTATATTAACATAAAAAAGTAAATTATAGATTCTATAATTTACTTTTTAAAAATATTTTTCAATGGATATTGACGGTTCATATAAAAATTCCGCAATAAAGGTATTCTAGGCATACTTACCGCAAATGCTGAAGCAAATATTATTCGGTATATAATTCCGCAAACTATAGCAAATGTATAAGATACTACCGAAAATTTACCGACTATTACTGGCCAAATCTGTACCATGTCTAAATCAATCAGATGGAAACATAAAATCAGCAGCGATTGAGACCCCCAAAACTTCAATAGCCGTTTTAACCATATAGTCCTAGAGAAATTTAATATTTTATCAAGTAAAATACTGAATTTTATTACTACCATACTTGAAAGCATACCAACTAGAATTGCCAACCATGTATTTTGAGCAGCCGCATTTACAAAACCAAACAAGTTAAATTGTGAGTCAATTAGCCAAAGAATCATACTTACAATTATCAGTAATGTTCCAAACTTATTAATAAGTTGATATTTTTTAACTACAAAACCAAAGAAAAAGAAAATCTGAGATAGTAGAGCAGGCTGTATTGCAAATGGTAGCGTTAAATATCTTGCTGAAAAAATGCCAATTAGTGAACATAACAACGTTAATGATCCTTTTATAATCAAGCCATTTTTTTGAATATTTAGTTTCATAATCTGATTAAACAACTGAATTCCCAAAAACATTGCTATCAAAAACCAAAGAGCGCCAATTGCCTGAATATGATGATTGCCAATTTGAGTATCAGCACCAGCAGCATATAAAACTGAAACCGCAAACTCTTTAATAGAATGAGCTCTGCTTGGTGCTAAAATTGGATTAGGCACAATTCGACTAAAGATAATAATGCATAATTCCAAACAAACCGTTGCAATGTAAGGAATTACAAGATTTAAAAAAGATTTTTTCATCAACTTTTTTGAATCTTGTTGATGATATAAATAACCGCTTAATACAAAGAATATCGGCATATGAAATGCGTAAATAAAATTAGCAAATTTTCCGGGAAAGTAATTTCCCAGAGAATGTCCAATAATTACCGCTATAATCGCAATACCACGTGCAATATCAATCCATTCGATCCTTTTTTTCACAAAATCTCTCCCTTGGTTGCTCTTTATTTCTAGATACAAAAAATCCCTTAAAATATTTTCCTAATTCAGGTAATTATTCCAAGGGATTTTGTAAAAATTATCTATCTGCCAAAATCTGCTTGGCCCGTTCAACGATTGGGGCTCTAAATACAAGAATACAAAGTAGATAAACTACCGCCCCAATAATTACTTGAGCTGCTAAATTAATAATGTTCATCTTCATAATTTCGTCTAGACGTAAAACTACGAAGTACATGATAAGACCGCTCAATAAGTACCGCCAGAGATCTTTAAACAACATTCGCCGACTGATGGTGGTTCGAACAAAGTACAGCTGCACTGCTGTTACCGCAAACTCAGAAATAACGGTTGCTATCGCTGCACCATTTGCAGAATAAGGTTCGATCAAAAACAGATTTCCAATAATGTTGACCACTGCACCTGCCGTTACCGAAAGCGTATATTCCTTGACCCGATTAACTGGCATTAGATATTGCGTTCCTGTGACGTTACTCCAGGCAATAAACAGAATTACTGGCGCCTCCAAGAAGATGATTCGACCAGTATCAACATATTCCGCTCCTAAGAACCAGGGGGCGAATTTAGATGAAATTGCCATTAAGCCAAACATCATTGGAACGGACATTGCCGTTACAAAATCAAATGAAGAATATAAACTTGTTCGAATCCCTTTAACGTCGCCATTAGCATATTTATTGGCGACATGAGGCAACATAACCGTCCCCGTAGCCGTTACGACAGCTAAGACCAACTTAACGATTTTATCAGCAAAATCGAATTGTCCCAATGCCGTTGGCTGCCCAATCTTACCAAGCATTAATTTGTTGACAACTAAATATATCTGCGTGGTAATTGTTGGGATAAACAGCAACAGCGATGGGTAGAAATGCTTAAGCGGATGCCATTCTTTGATTGGTACCCATTGAATACTGTTACGCAGGTAAGGCCATAAAGTAACGTTACCACCAACCTGCGCCAATCCCAAAAGCAGCACGTACTTCCAAAGATCGGCTTCCGTTCGGACAAGCATAAAGATCAACGCAATTGAAATCAGCTTGACGATCGTATTTCTCGTAACCGTCTTTTTAAAGTCTTCCATTCCCATAAAGTACCAGGAAACATCAAGTCCTGCAGCCACAATCCATAGTGTTTGCAGCAGGTAGTATTCCTTAAACGTCGTACTAAAGAGAAAGACAGCTGCCAAATAGGCTATCAAGGCAATGGTAATCGTACCTAATTGAAGAATCTCAATGCCCCAGAAAGTTTGCGAACGCTTATATTTATCATCACGATGATAGGCTACTTCACGGTTACCATAGAGGGTTATCCCCATTTGACCCATCAAATAAAAGAAAGTAACCCAACCATTTGTATAAGTGTTGATACCATATGCATGTGCTCCCAAAACCCGTGAAACATATGGTGTCGTAATCAAAGGAGCAAACATCAATAAAATTTGGTAGCCCGCATTATACAGATAGTTTTTGATAACCTTCATGATCTACTTGTCAAACTCCTCAGCCACGGTCGTTAAGGCCGCCTTGATTACTTGATCCATGTTGTAGTACTTGTACTGACCCAGACGACCACCAAAAATAACGTTTGGTGCCTTCTGTCCGGCCAATTCCGTGTATTGTTGGTAAAGAGCATTATTACGTTGGTTGTTAACTGGATAGTATGGTTCATCGCCTCGTTTCCAGTCAGCTGGGTACTCACGCGTAATGATAGTCTTGCCTTCATCGCCCTTGCCGAATTCAAAGTGCTTGTGCTCAATAATCCGCGTGTACGGCGTTTCGGCATCGGTGTAGTTAACCACGGCATTGCCTTGATAGTTGTCCTCATCAAGTTCTTCAGTCTCAAAGTGTAAGCTGCGGTATTCCAACTCGCCCAATTCATAGTTGAAGAATTGATCGATCATCCCAGTAAAGACGATCTTAGGGAAGTTTGCCAGATATTCATCTTGTTGATCAAAGAAGTCAACACCCAGCTCAACATCGATCAAATCGCTGGCCAGCATCTTTTCAACGATCTGCGTGTAGCCGCCCATTGGAATGCCTTGGTACAGATCATTGAAGTAGTTGTTGTCGTAAGTCAATCGAACCGGTAGCCGCCGAATGATAAAGGCCGGCAGCTCAGTTGCCTTTTGACCCCACTGCTTTTCGGTATAGCCTTTGATCAGCTTTTCATAGATATCGCGACCGATCAGAGAAATAGCCTGTTCTTCTAAGTTCTGAGGCTCTTTGCCATCCATTTCAGCCCGCTGTTCATTGATCTTAGCCATTGCTTCTTTAGGCGTTCGAACGCCCCACATCTTATTAAAAGTGTTCATGTTGAATGGCAGGTTATACATTTCCCCTTTGTAGTTGGCCACTGGAGAATTTGTGTAGCGGTTGAATTCCGCAAACTGATTAACGTATTCCCAGATTGCCTTATCCGAAGTATGGAAAATGTGAGCACCATATTCATGTACCTGGATACCATCAACATTCTTAGTGTAGATGTTGCCAGCAATATGGCTGCGCTTTTCAATTACCTTAACGCGCTTACCACGCTTAGCTGCTTCGTAGGCAAAAGTGGCTCCAAATAAGCCGGCGCCTACTACTAAATAATCGTAATTATTCATAACGGTCCTCTTTATTTATAAATTAGAATTTGATTTATCTTGAATCATATTAACTGTACTATTTTACTACGGAGATTATTTTTTGAATAATAAAATTTCAATTTTAAACTTTCTTAAATTTAAAATCCATTTCCCCGTAAACTAAATTTTTTCCAGATCCACGCTAGTAATCCCGGTGCATAGAGGTTCAACATAAAAATAATTTTATCCCGCTTTGGCAAGATTGTATTCTGCATGAAATCATGACGATTTTGCTTAACTATTCCTTTCAGTTTGGCAATCGTGTCAGCTGGCACCTCGTCTCGATTGGGCGCCAGCATGATGTTACGTAAAATCGTCGTAGAGCTCCAACAAAGCTGTGTATTAATCGATTGGTGTACTTTTTGGTACTTAGCAGGAATCAAGCTTTGCAGTCTTGTATAAGTGGTAATGATGTTTAAAGACTTAGGATTATATGGCGCACCATAACGATTCGAATTGATTTGACTATTCTCTTGAACCACGTAATGATAAACCGGCTTCGGATCATAACTCACCTTAGAGCAATGCAGCAAGTACTCGCAGCAGAAATATAGATCTTCAGCTAATACTAAATCGGTATTAAAGCGAATCTGATTATCTTTAATGATACTAGTTTTAAACAGCTTATTCCAAGGATAGCCTTCATAGCCAGTACTTACAAAAATCTGTTCCAAAGCCTGGCGCCGATCCATTACTTGCTTCTGACCAGCAGCCTTAAAACGCAACTCGCCATTTTCATCTTCCTTGCGATAGCCACAAATAGCCAGATCACAGTTACTATTATCTTTAAATTGATCGAATAGCAGCTTTAAATAGTCTGCTTCAACAAAATCATCAGCATCGACAAAAATTAAGTATTCGGAATCCATTTCCGCCATTTCAATCCCGACATTCCGAGTTGCTGAAGCACCAGTATTTTGCTTGGCAACTACCTCAACCAACTGATTATCCTGGTATTTTTCAAGCCTAGCTAACGTACCATCACTGGAACCGTCATCCAAGATTATGATTTGATATGAAAAATTACCAACCTGCTTAAGCAGACTTTCTACACACTTTTCAATCGTGTGCTCAGCATTATAGGTTGGAATAATTATGGTAATATCTGTTTTCATGCTCGCTTACGATCCTTGCTTTTTATTATCTCGTTCTCTTTGATATTCTTCATTTTGTAAAAAGAGCTTACGCCCACGTGCTGAGCTGATCTTACCAAAGACAACATCCCCAACTAATCGATGCACTATGTCTTTAATAACATAGTGCGCCTTTGAATAATCATCATGGCCCCAAGTCTTGGTAAAGAGATGTTCTGAATAGCCCATCGATTTATTAAACGTTGGAAACATAAAATACTCTTTAGGAAAAATCACCGTTCCATCATTTAAAATTTGTTTTTTATCTTCCAAAACAAATTCTGGATAGTAATCAAGTAAGGCCTTGGTGATAATTTCATTGTTGGTCTCCGGCAATCTGCCGTCCAACATCATTTGACGATCAAATCCATCATACTTATTCAATAATGACTTAATAAAAGGATTGCCAGCCTCAGCCCCAAAGATCGAAGTACTAATCGTATTATCAAACTGCATCGCCCAAAATGCTGGCAGATTTAAAAACTCATCAAAGGGCTTCTTCACTAAAATGTCAGTATCAATATAGATTCCACCATATCGATAAAGTACGTCAAGCCTCATAACGTCGGATGGGTAAGCATACTTGCCAGCCTGATAGTTTTCATAGGCAAATTTATTCTGCGTAACATCCCAATTATCTTCGTTCCATTCAATAATTTCATAACCAGCTGGAACTAGAACCTGCTGCCATGAAGCCAGGCATCGTTTCATTTTGGGCGATTTTTTACCATGACCAAGCCAAACATAATGGATCTTTTTAGGTATCATTTACTTCGCCTCCAAATCTACATTTCTTTTTCCAGTTCGTTTAAGGCAGTCTTGATATGTTCCCCATTACGCAATGCATGCGCTGCTTCAATTGCATTTTGCTTCATTACCTTATATTCATCAGAACTAATCTGATTCAGAGTTTCGGGCAGCGTCTTCAGACTGTCGATAGCAATTCCCAACTGATGGTCAACCAAATATTGAGCGACAGCAGCTTCTTTCCAGACAATTACTGGAATACCAGTACTTAAATATAATGATGCCTTATGCGGGCAGTTATATTTCATGTAGTCGCCAAACTGCCCAGTACAAGTTTCCAGACTGTCACCATCCCAGATCAAACCAAAGTTTGACTTCAAATGTTTAGGCAGCTCTTCTGGAGAAAACTGTCCTTTGTATTCAACGCCTTTTCCAAACGACTTGGGAGCATTAGGACCAAAGACATTTAATTTAGCATTCTTCATATCAATCTTTTGCAAGAAATTAGACTTTCTTAGGTTACCAGCTAGACATACCGACTTATTATATTCAGTTTCCTCGTCAATTGGCTGTGGGTTTAAGTAGTCAAACAATCCCAGATTTACGATTGGCGTTTCTACTCCTTGACTGCGAATCCATTTTTCCATGCTCTGATTATGAGAGATGATTCCATCGGCTTCTTTAAGCCACTGCACTTCTTTTTCCACATAGCTGGGATCATCCTTAAAGAAACGCAACGATTCGATATCATGAATGATAAAAAACAGCTTACCATTTGAATACTTACGAAAATTTTCAATAAAAGCATCCATCAGTGCCCGTGAGTAGATTGGAAACTGCATTACCAATTCGTCAATTTCTTTGTTCTTAAACAGTCTTGGGATGCTCCAATATTTATATTTAAATTTAGCTATTTTTGATTCCCAGTTATATGGCAACCGCATGTCTTGATAGCCTTCTTGAGCCAGGATCTCTTCAATATCATTCTTAGCTTTTGGCCCTGCATTATTCGGATTGGGATCAACAACCGTCAACAAAACTCGTTTACTCATTTTTTCACTCCTAAATACAAAATAAGAGATCAATCAGCATTACCAATTAATCTCTAAAATAACTTTATTTACGTTTCTTAACAAGATCCTTCAAGGTAATTACAACAAAGGAAATCAAGATACCGATCAGGCCACCCATTGCAGCGCCAACCATGGCATATTTCTTGGCACGTGGCAAAGTCTCGCTTGTAGTCGACTTAGTAGTAGGCTTAGCCAAAAGCGTTACCGTACCTGCACCTGGTTGTAGTTTAGGCAGATCTTTCTTAACCGCCTTTGCAGTTGCATTGGCAATTTCGACAGCGGCCTTGGCTGAACCAGCTTTAGCCTTAATCGTTAATACTAACGACTGTTGGTGAGTAATAGCACTGACAGAATCATTTACATCTTGAACTGAGTAGTGTTTCTTAACCGACTTTGGCAGCATTTTGTGTGCCGTTTCCGAGATCGTTTCATTTTCCGCAATAGCCGCGTAAGTTGGCATCATATTCATATCAGCATTCGTAATAGAATCCTGACCATTATCTGATGACTGATTTTCATTAAGATTATGTGAGATTACGATTTCCTGACTGGCACTATAAGTAGTATGCTGCTGCTTTTTGGCACGATAACCCATTGCTCCGCCGCCAAGAACTGCCAGTACCAAAATCAAAATTACACTCTTCCAAAACATTTGAATGAGTTCTTTTGCTGAGTAGTTTTTCAAGATATATCCTCCGCTTTATGTTGTGTATAAACATTGGCCAGTAATGCAATTAAAAAGGGATCGTATGCCAGATCCAATAGCCGCTGCTCCACCATTGCACTCACCGATACAATGACAATTATGCTTGCTAATGCGAAGCTTCCTTTTTGGAATGATTCCCATGAAATTTTAGTCATAGCCAATAATATTATAATTGCCATGATTATTCCATATAAAATCGTCATTCGCAAAAATGAAGAATCGACAAAGAAATAATTAGCAGGGGCGTTTTGCGACATTTTCAACCCATTGGCACCACCCCAGCCATGCTCAATAATCTGCTTGCCGAACATTGAAAAGCCATATTCAGAGATTGCCTTATGTCCTAAAAACAAGCGGCCAGAACTTGCATTGTTAACCTTAGTCAGGATCTTATTTGACGGTGTGAAAAAATATGAGGCAATAATCACCAGGTATGCCGATAGAATCGGAACCGTCCAATAAAACGATGCAATGAATCGACTTAATAAATGATCAGTCTGAGCTCGTTGCCCGATCCAAAGTACTGGAATCGATAAGATGATGGCATAGGCACTTAAGCGCGCGTCAGAGAATTTTACCAAGAAAACCGCGGCCGCTAAAAATACTGCATAATCATACCATTTGATCTTGCCAAACTTTAAATAGGCATAAGCTAAAATCAAGTATAAGACATGTGCCGCAAAATCAGTTGGGTATGCAATCCCAAATGACTGCCTAACGATATTGGTCATGTCTCGACGATAGACTAGATTTCTTATCAAGCCACCCATAGCTGAAATCACCACAAAGGCTAGAAGTAACATTCCAACATAAAAGTAAATCTTGATAATTCGCTTAAAATCAACATTTCTTGCACCTAAAACAAAAATCCCCATTGAAAAAAGCGAAAATTCTTTTGACGTTCGCCAAGTTATCAATAGCAATATTAAGACAATTGCATCGATTGCCAGCCATTTTAAATCTAAGTCATCGAATAAAAAAATCTTTAATAAAACCAATGCCAGACCAACAAACATTAATGTATGCAGCAAATGGTTTGAAAAGTAATCGGTATAGGTTGAAGTAATTAAAAACGCAACTACAAATTCAAAAGCAAATGCAACTTCATAGATAATCTGCCCATCAATTCGCCAATTGCCAATTTCATGAAATTTTTTACCGACTAAATTGGCCATGCTCTCTCTCCTGATTATTAGTGTTCACCGTGTCCCATGATTTTACGTTTCAAGAACTTACCGCCTTTTAGCAGCCAGTTCTGCTTTTCCATAAAGACATAGTTAACGTCAACCGTCCGATACTCTGGATGGCATCCCAGCCAGGTGTCCAACAGCAATTCACTCAAAAATCCAAAGACCCGCTGCTCATATGGCGTGTAATTGGAATAGTCGATACGCTTTTCTACTTCGCCTAAGACGTCAAACAGCCAGGTGCAGTACTCATCGAGCGGCTGTTTTTTCATAATCATCATGTTGAAATAGTGTGCCTTGGTCCGCTTCATTACGGTTTCAAATGATTTGGCATAGGCAGGATACTTTTTGTTGATAACCTCGCGCGTAACTTCCAGCGGCTCATGTTCATGAACGTGCAGGTAGTGCGATTCGTTGGTTTCAATAAAGTAGTTGCGCTGCTTTGGCAAAATAACGTCATAATTCTTTAACAGATTCTCCGCTTCAGCCGTACTCAAGACCTTGCTTAAATCCTTGTCATGATGCAAAGAAAAGTAGCGACGATAGTGAACCAGGCCTAGTGCATCAACATCTGGCAGGTTTTTCCAGCCCCAGTAAAGCGCGGTCAGTTCGTTATAGTGCGCGTTCTTCTTAGAGATATTGTCACCAGTATTGTCGCCTTGGAAAGTATCGTTAACGTCTGGATGCAGATCCTTACCGACAAATACCGGCAGATACATTGGATCACTAGGCATTGCGTAGTTTTTGTGCACCGCTACTAAGACTTTAATGTTCACTAATCTTTCCCTCCGACTCAGTAAGCACCAGTATTTTTAAAGATGCTGATAATATTCTTAAACATAATCTTTACATCATACCAATATGACGCATGATCAACATAGCTTAATTCCAGATCACAACGCTCGGGATAGCCGATATTGCTGCGGCCGCTAGCCTGCCAAAGTCCCATAGCACCCGGCTTGACCGACAGGAACTTATCGACGCGATCGCCATATTCCTTGAGTTCTTCTTTAACGACTGGCCGTGGTCCGACAATGCTCATGTCACCCTTTAAGATGTTGATGAACTGTGGGATCTCGTCAATCGAAGTCCGCCGCAGCCAGCGTCCCAGCTTGGTAATGCGTGGGTCCTCATCCGGCTCGAGTTTATAGTTGTTTTCAACGTATTTTTCATAAAGCTGGATGTTGGAATGCAGGATCTCGTCAGCATTAACGATCATTGAGCGAAACTTGTACATTTTAAAAGGCTTGCCGTTTTTACCGATTCGGGTCTGCTTAAAAAACAGCGGTCCCTTATTGTCGCCAAAGCGGTTGGCAATCCAAACGCCTAAAAACACTGGACTAAAACAAATCAAAGCGAGCAGCGACAAAACGATGTCGGTCAATCGCTTAAAGAAAAGATAGGTCAGTGATTGTTTTTTTATTTGACTTTTTTCCATGATTTCCGTTGACTCTGTTTCTTCAATTTGATTTTGCATAATATCACTTAAAACTCTAGTTAAGATTTTTGAAAGCAATTCCTTATCAAAACAATACTTTCTACATAATACCAGTAAATTATGAATTTAAAAAGACATTTTAAAACTACTGCCGTTTTCAAGCGTTCTCATGCTCATTCAGCCAATGTTCAATCTCATCCAGGTCAAAACCCTTTCGATACAGAGCCTGCTTAACTTTAAGCCGTCTTTCATAATCCGTCGGCGCGCGTTTTTCATAGCGCCGCCAAGCCTTTGTCGCTTCTTTGGCCAACAGTTCGTCTTCCTGCTCAAGATCAGGCTGCGGCGTCACAGTGTCCTTGATCTCATTGAACAGATCAGCCGCGTAGCCATTCGCCGCCAATCCCTGCCGCACCTTTTCAGCCTGGCGACGTACTGGCAGCTTGTTATAGCGTTTGAACAGCTTTTTGGCCAGCTTGGTCGCGTTCGCCAGCTGCCGCTCCGGGGTGAACTGCGCCAGGGCACTGTCGATATCCAATTCACCGATCTGCTTTTGCCGCAGTTTCTGCCGAATCACCTGGGGCCCTTTCAGTTCAGTATTCATCACCGTGCGTACGTAGCTGGCCGCGTACTCGTGATCATCTAAAAGATGGAGCCCGCGCAGCTTTTGCATCACCGGTTCAATATCTTCAGCCGGGGTCTTGAGCTGACGCATCTTCTCATAGACGTCATGTTCCGTTCGCAGCTGGTGAGCCAGATAGTCCAGCATTTTATTATAGGTCTTGGCAATCTCATCATCATTAGAAATCTGAGCCAGCTGTGCTTGATCGAGTTCCATCCCTTTCATGAGCCGGTACTTGATCAAGACGCTTTCAACTACGGCAAACGCATACTTGCCATCAAGATAGATATTATAGCGGCCAGGACGTTTTTGTGCTTCAATTTTTGAAATTTTCGCCATTTCTTAAAAACTTCCTCACTTTAACCAAATATAAGTCCAACTGTTCAAAGCGCCAGCAGGCCCTTCCTGCCGGCGTTTTTGCTTTTATTTATGCTCATCATAATGGTAGCGGTCGTTAAACTCGCGATGCCGCATCTTGCGCACGTACTGCCAAAGATGCTTCTTTTCCTTGATCTCGCCGTCATGGGCATCTTGCAGCGTGGCATTGATGGTGGCCCCGATCATGATCACCATCCCGGACAGATCCAGCCAGATCATCAGCACGATAAACGCCCCAATCGTTTTATAAGAAGTAATGTTGTGGGCAAAAATCATCGTGTAATAGGAAAAGACTCGGGAAAGTCCCATCCATAAAAGATCCGCAATCAAGGCGCCCGGAATCACATAGCGCAGTTTGACCAAAGCATTGGGAACAAAGTAGTACAGCAGCGTTAAGAGCACAAACAGCGCCCAGAAAGTAACCGGCCACTTGATCGACCTGAAGAACGTGACGTATTTGGTACTAAAGCCCAAGATCGGCTGCAGGCTGCTCAAGGTCTGTTCGCCAAGCCCGTATAAAATCACCAGCGTTGTCACGATAAGTAAGATGACCAGCATCCAAAGAAACGACACGGCGCGGTTGATGATCGGATTTTGGTTTTCCGCGACCCCATAGGCATGATTGACGCTGCGCTGAAAAGCCGCGATTCCCAGGCTGGTGGACCATAATGCCACGATCGCACCCAGAGTCAACGTGCCGCCGTTCCCATGCTGCAGGAAGTCATAGATGATCGGTCTTAGAAAGTCATACACTGATTCTGGAATCGCCGTCTGCAGATAGTCCAAGACGGTTTTGGCATTCAGCCCCAACATTGGCAGCAGGTTACCGACCACGATGATCGCCGGAAAAACCGACAGCAGCGAGTAGTAGGCCAAGACCGCTGCTGACGCTGAAACCTGTGCCATGGTGAAATGCTTAATAAAAAGCAGCACGAAATTTTTTATTTTATTCGGCTTTTTTTCCATGGTTAACCTGCCTTATTCAGAAATAATGTTTTTAATTTTATCAGATTATCAGCACGGAGCGACAATGCAATATCAAAAAACATTATATCACGAAATAAAAACGCCCCTCTTATCTTGAGGAGCGTGCGTTCACCCGTTATAAATAAAAGACGTGGTGGAGCTTGGCAGCAAACCAAGGCATCACGTCTTTAGTAACGCGTAATTATCTTATGGACTACTTCATGTACTTTTTGGCAACTTCTTTAGCCAGCTTAGCATAGTGCGCCAAGTATTCAGCGTAGTTGTCATCATACAGGTAGGCGGCATCGGCTTCTGGATCTTGGGAGGTCAAGATCTTAGGGCCTTTGTCGGTAACTACCAGCGAGTGTTCGTATTGACAGCTCAGGCCACCATCTGCCGTTTTAGCCAGCCAGCCGCTTGGATCACTGGTATCAGCTTCCCAGGTACCAGTGTTGATCATGGGCTCTACGGTAATGGTCATTCCATTGCGCAGCCGCGTTCCCTGTCCCGCCTTGCCATAGTGAGGCACCATTGGATCTTCGTGCATCGTTGGTCCAATACCGTGGCCGACAAATTCGCGCACATCGCCATAGCCGTTCTCATCTTCCGTGTAGTGCTGAATGGCCGCACCAATGTCCCCAATCCGGTTGCCGACCTTACATTGATCAATCCCCAGATATAATGACTTGTAGGTAACGTCCATCAAGCGCTTGACCTCGTCACTGGCCTTGCCGACTACGTATGACCAGCAGGAATCACTGTAGGCGCCATCCAGGTTCACGACCGTATCAACCTTGACCAGATCATTGTCCTTAAAAATCAGCTTCTTGCGGGGGAAACCGTGGCAGATCTCATCGTTAACGCTGATGCAGGTTGCGTACTGGTAGCCTTCAAAACCAATCTGAGCGGCAATTGCATGCGCCTTTTTGAAATATTCACGGGCAAATTCTTCAATTACCCAGCTGGAAATACCAGGCCGAATGATTTCGCGCACCCCAATGTGCATCCCGGCTAAAACGGCACCGGACTTTTCCATCGCTTCAATTTCGCGTGGTGACTTTAAACTAATCATCCAGAAAGTCTCCTTAGTTTATAAATTTTAATATCTTATTTAGTATATCACTCAAGGCCGTAAAATAATTCTGTGTTATACTATCCGTTGCGAATTTATTTACGAATCTATTTACGTGGAGGGAAAAACAATGGCAAAAGCATTGGTCGTATATGCCACGATTACTGGTAACAATGAAGACGTTGCCGATATTATTACCGAAGCTTTGGAAAACCAAGGCGTTGAAGTTGAAGAAACCGAAATGACGATGGCCGACGCGGCTGATTTTGAAGACGTCGACATCTGCGTCGTCTGCCCATACACTTATGACGAAGGTGCCCTGCCCGATGAAGGCCTGGACTTTTTCGATGACTTGAAAGAAGAGAATCTGAGCGGCAAGGTTTATGGCGTGGCCGGCTCAGGCGATACTTTTTATGAAGACTTCTTCTGCCTGGCTGTTGACAAGTTTGGCGAGGCCTTTGAACAAACTGGTGCCGTTAAGGGGGCTGACAACGTTCACATCAACCTGGAACCAGATCAAGACGATATCACCAAGCTGGACGCATTTGCCAAGCAGCTGGTAGAAAAGGCAGCTCAAGACTAATGACTGAATTATGGAATAAATATAAAAGCGTCATTGCCTACCTGTTTTGGGGCGTGGTGACAACCATCGTCAATATTGGCGTGTTCCAATGGCTCAGTTCCGGCATTCACTGGAACTACCAGCTTGCCAACATTATTGCCTGGTTTGTTTCCGTTCTGGTCGCTTATTTAACGAACAAGGTCTGGGTCTTTGGCTCACACTATACGACATTCCGCGCTTTTATCGTGGAGTTTATCAAGTTCTACTTCTATCGTGCCTTGACGCTTTTGATCGATATCGTCTTTATGTACGTCGGGGTGACGCTTTTAGGTTTTGACTCCGCCATCCAACAGTTGGTCGTTAAGATTTTGGACAATGTCGTCGTCGTGATTGCCAACTATATCTTTTCCAAGTGGCTGATCTTTAAGACCAACGACAAAATCGCCAATCGCTAGCCCCTGCCAACCAGGAGTTAAGATTCGACCCTTAAATCTAACAGCATCGCGTGATCCCAGATTTTACCAGATCTGCTATCACGCTTTTTTATTTACAATGTGCAACGTAATTTCTCATCCATTACACATTTAACCGAAATATAGATAAGGCTTCAAAAATTACCGATATCGTTTCCCTAACTTTTGGCGAAAAATTTAAGTCGTCAACGTAAAACAAGCCGCTACCCGATTCAGGATGGCGACTTGTTGAAGATTTGCATTAAATTAAGTAACAATGATCCCATCCGGATTCGAACCGGAATCGACCGCTTAGGAGGCGGATGCACTATCCAATTATGCTATGGGACCACAACAAGAAATATTGTCGCACATTTATGTTCAATCGTAAAGTCAACAATATCTCTTTAATGTTGATTCTGAATCAGGCATGCCTTGTATTTGAAACGATGCCGCCCCTATCAGACAGAGATAGCTAGGCGGAACCGAGATTTCACTTACTTAATCAATATCCATCAGCGCCAAGACTATTGATCAGATTGTTTTTCCGCCATGCGACGGTGCTTGAGACGAATTCCCTTATTTTTGCGATTCTTCTTGCGGTTTTTGCGCTTAGCCGGCATCGAAAAGCCATCCAGCGTATTGTGAATGCTCTTTTTAACCTCACGCTTGCTTTCACGCTGTTCCTTTTGAATCGCACGGCTGGCTTCTTTGCGCACCGGCATTTTAGCTGCTCCATCGGCCGGTTTTTCATCGGTGACGGCTTTTTCACCAACCGTCAATTCCGTAAACTGATAGTCGGTATCGGCCAGCAGCTTTTTCAGATCACGAAAATCATGATCACTGCCTAGGTTGATTACCAAGCCGGGCTCACCTTGCCGTCCCGTTCGGCCAGTTCGATGCACGTACTGATCGACAGTGGTAGGCAGTTCGAAATTGATCACAGCTGGCAGTTTGGGAATATCCAACCCCCGCGCGGCGACATCAGTGGTCAAAAGCAGCTTTAACTGACGCTTGCGGAATTGACGCAGTGCCGTTTCACGTTCTGTTTGCCGCTGCTTGCCGCCTAGAGTTGCCGAAGCGACGTGCTCATGCTTCAAGCGACTGGCCGCGTAGTGCAGCGTCTTGATACTGTCAAAGAAGACCAACGCCCGAAAATCCTTGGTGTGACTTAACCGATTAAGCATTGCCGTTTTTTGACTCATCGTTCGTGCATAGACCAAGCCATGCCGAACCGGTCCACGGCTTTGATCCGTTTCACGAACGTCATAAGTGATGATGTCGCGGCCAAACATGACGCTGAGCTGATCAAAGGCTGCCGAACTCGTTGCCGAGAAAAAGGCCAATTGCGCGTTGAGTGGTGTGGCGCGTTCAATATCTTCGACCACCGCCTGCGTATCATCGCGCAACAGATCATCGGCTTCATCAATCACCAGCGTCTTCAGCCGGTCAAGCTTCAAATCGCGATTGTCCAGCATATGCAGCACGCGTCCCGGCGTCCCGACTACGACATCTGGGTGCTGTTTTTTAAGCATTGCCACTTGCCGCCGTAGATTGGCACCACCAGTCAGCGAGCGCACCTTGACCCCGATCAGATTGGCCCATTCGCGTAAAACTGCCGTCGTTTGAATTGCCAGTTCCTGCGATGGTTCCAAAATCAAAATCTGAACGCCGGCACCGGGCTCAACTTTAGGCAAAAGCGGCCAGGCAAAGGCCAGCGTCTTACCAGAACCAGTTGGCGCGATGCCTAAGACTGATTTTCCAGAAGCTAGGGTTTCAGCAACCGCGGTCTGAATCTGCGTTGGCTGCTGGAAACCTTTTTCATCAAAAAGTTGTTGAAATTGTTCGATCAACAGATATCCATCCTTTAATTTAGTCAGTTGATGTCTAACGATTATCGTCAGCTGGGAAAGTCAATTCAGCCGAGCGACGCAGATCATACATTACCGTGTTGACCTTGCGCGCCAGATCGAACCAGCGACGATATTTAGCCTGTTGTTCTGGATTTTCCGGATCATTGAACAGATCAGCAAAATCGTTAAGCTCATCAACCATTGAGTTTTCATAAAATTTGGCTTCCAGTGGGTGGGCCTGCTTTTCACTGTCATAGTAGGTTACTTTGGTCGTGTCAAAGATTGAGTCAAAGACCAGCGTATCCTTAAGACCGTACACTTCAGAAACCAGATGCGAGTTGGCCGTCTTACCAAAGTTCAGCGTTACGGCAAACTTGTCATACTTCAAAATGGCGGTGTCCATCCCATCAACACCGCTTGCGACCATCGTTGGGAACAGCACGACACTGTCCGGAACGCCAAACAGAGTAACGGCACCATAAACAGCATAAACACCCAGGTCCATCAATGCCCCACCGGCAAATTCAGCCGTAAAGATGTTTGGATATGGCTTGTCGCCGGCAACTACCTTGTCATAGCGAGAAGAATACTTCATTACCGTAATGTTGGCACCTTGAATAACCGGCATCTGCTTGAGCTGTTCTTCAGCCGCATGGAAAAGACCCGTGTGAATGTGACGAGCAGCTTCAACGACACGGGCCTTTGGGTGGGCTGCCAAAAGCGATTCAATGCCCTCAAATTCGTTTGGGTTGACAAAGGCAGGCTTTTCAACAATTACGAATTTGTCATTTTCGATTGCTAAGCGAACCTGTTCATAGTGCAGGCTGTTTGGTGAGGCAACGTAGACCACGTCAAAGTCGCCTTCATCAAAGAAATCTTCCAAACTGTCAAAAAACTGCGTGGCTCCATATGGCTTGCCGAACTTTTCAGCATGTTCCTCAGTTCGCGAGTAAACCGCCGTCAGTTCGTACTTGCCCGTGGTTTTAGCCGCGTCAAGCATTTGATCAGTAATAATGTTAGTTCCAATAATCCCCAATTTTAGCAATTCGATCACTCCTTTACAATTGCTACGTTTCATTCTAACAATTATTTTCAGTTTTTAACAGAAATGAAATCTTTCTATAACACAAAGCTGTGTATAATTAAAATCGTAAATTTATGATCAAATGAAAAATCAAGTTAAATTGAAGGGGATTGAGCAGAATGAAGAAAAAAGGAATGTTGCTTTTCGGTGCGGGACTAATGGCTGGAATCACCAGTTCGTTTGGTTTCAGCCGATCTAAGAAACAGAATCATCCCGTCGCGGCCTTGCCCGTTTTCTATGCCGGTACCTGGAAATACTATGATGAAGAGCGTGACCGTTCGCACATTATTACGATCTCACCAGAACTCAAGCTGGGAATCGACAACCAATTGATTCCGGCTACCGTTCAGCAGGTCAGCGCCGAACAGCTCGTCTATTTGGATAAGTTTGGCTATCACATTACGATCCAAGCCAATGAACAGCGCCCCGCCAAGCTGATCGATGAAGCCGATGACCAAGTATACTATATTCAACCGTGCAATAATTAATTCGATTACGTTATGTCTAATTCACGACGTTCCGCGACGGACGCCGTTTTTTTATTGCCTTCAGTCTTAGCGATGGCACTGGTTTAATTAATTGAGATTGTTTTGCAGGTCGCCATTGAAATAAGTTTGGAACGATTTAACTTAAGCTGGTTTGATGGTACAGATGAGTTCGGTGGGCCTCCTGATTTTCCAAAGGCTGTGGCGATTTCAATGGCAAATGTAGTTGACGAGTGTTCGACACATGATAAGGAGTCCTCAAAGCAGTTATTTCCACCAGTGTCTGTTCGTCGACAACCGGTGCGATGCAGTTAAAACTGCTGACCGATTCTCATCTTTGATAAAACATCAGCCGCAAAGGATCAATCAGTTTACAATTAAGGTAAAACCAAATGGAAAGAAGCGATTTGATGATTAAGAGTTTAGCCGTTTACTGTGGCGCGCATCTAGGCAATGATCCCATCTACCAAGCAAGGGCCGCGGCGTTTGGCAAAAAGATGGCGCAAAATGGCATTGAACTGGTCTATGGCGGTGGCAAATACGGAACCATGGGCGTGATTGCCAATGCCGTACTGGATAATGGCGGCAAAGTCCATGGCGTCATCACCAGACAGCTATACGAACGCCAAACCGCACTGGACCGCGTTAAGGATCTTAAAATCGTTTCTAACATGGACGTGCGCAAGGACTTGATGATGGATCTCGCGGACGGACTGGTGGCGCTGCCCGGTGGAATCGGCACGTTGGAAGAAATCAGCGAGGCCTTTTCATGGATGTCCTTAGGCGATAACGCTAAACCAACCGCGCTTTATAACGTCAACGGTTTTTATGACCCCCTACGTAATATGTTGCGACGCATGCACGACACTGGCTTTTTGGAACAGTCATACCTGGACGCGATCCATTTCGCCCATTCATTTGACGACTTGATGAAGTTTATGAACCATTACCATGCGCCAGCCCGCCGACAGTACCGCTAAATTAGACCAGCTTGGGAATCACTCTGGCAAACTCACCTCAAACAACCACGCCAGTATGCGTATTTACTGTCTGCGCCAATCTTCAATTATGCCTGCAAACTAAAAAGATCATCCCGAGCCTAACGCGACCGTGATGATCTTTTTTTGATTGATGCGACCAGCTAAAATACTGGATCGACTTTCATCAGCAAAAGCGACGGCCTGACTTTATGCCCGTATTAACGAAACGCCCTAACCTAATCTTCAGTTGGCAGTTCCAGCAGGACGTTCAGCTGATCTTGAATGTTTTGGGCCGCGACTTTAAGCTGATCTTCCTCCAATGGTCGTAATGGCAAAAGCGTATAGTTGCCAACGCCCTGTCGACCAAGCTGCGCGGCAAAACTCAGATAACTTTGATACTGCGGCTGATAAAGCGCCACGGGAAAACTGACCTGTTCATCTGACAAGACTGCCTGCAAAATTCGCATCGTCCATAATGCCATCCCGCTGACGTCTTGTCCTTGACCTTTGATCGCATACCAGCCATTCAGCTTAGCTTGAATCTCACTTTGGTGTGGGTCGATTTTTTGCCCCATTACCGGCTTTTCCAACGGTTGGCCATTGATGCGAAACGTTGACCAGATTGGTACGGCCTCGCCATCATGCTGACCATAGACAAAACCAGTCACCGCACTGGGCGCGACATGGACCTGATCGGCAATGGCTCGATGCAGGCGCGCGGTATCCAGAACCGTTCCCAGCCCGATTACCTTTGGCCGCGGCAGTTCCGTTAGATATTGCAGATAGGCCGTGGCTGCCTCGTTGGGATTAGCCAGGTTGAGCAGTACCCCGCTAAAGCCACTCTGCTTGATCAGCGGCGCAATCTGGCGCATCATCTTCCCGACATCGGTCAATTCGGCAAATCGTTGCTCTTTTAACAATTCCGCATTACCAATTGCCAAGACAACGGCGTCCGCATCCTTGAGCGCCGCGTAATCCTGTACTTTAATCGTTGGCTGAACTGCCAGTGCCGACATACCATCAAGCAGATCATTTTGCAACCCGACTGCCAGATCACTGTTGGTGTCAATCAAAACCAGCTCATCAACAATCTGCCGTGCCACCAGCAGATTGGCCAGCAGCGCGCCAACATTGCCAAGTCCAATAATTCCAAGCTTACGCAAAATCCATCGTCCTTTCTTTTGAAAATCAAAGCAGCTAACTATTATGCAAATACGTGTTGAAAATCAATGTGGCCAGCGTAAATCGATCATGCCAACACGTGCCACCACGTACCCTGCCACATAAACAACTGGTTCAAGCTAAGCAGCCAGCATGGCATAACCTAATAATCTCATAAGACCGTCGCTGTGCCCCTATTAAGCAGACACTTATCAAGCTAGACGATTCTGCAGCATAGATTTGTCAAGCTGAGCACCCATATGACGTAAAAAGGCGCTTCCCATACAGGGCGCGCCTCCCAACTTTTTTTTGCTATTCAGCCAAATTGCCTTCTAATTCTGGGAACAGGTTTAACAAGTAATCCAAAGCACCGCGGGAAAGATCAAGATCAGCCTGCGCGTCAAAGGTCTCAACGCGATTGCCGACACTGAGCTTTAGGGGATCTTCAAAATCAACGTGGACCCCGCTCATGATGGCAATCTTAATCAATTTCTGCACACTGTCGGAATACTGGCCAGCCAGCGCCTGCAATGGATGCGGCGAGCGTACGAAACTGGTATAGCGGTCATTGGCAATCTTGAGGCCAAAACTCAACAGGTCGCCCTTCGCCAGTTTTTCCGCTACCTGGCCACCGATCGTCAGCGTTGGATCTTCTACCCGCCGCTTAACGAAGCTCAAGGCCAGCTTGTATTCGCGCGGTGCATTGAACTGATTGCAGAATTGACTCAAGCGCTCAATCAAATCCATAGCCTCATTGCGCATCCAGTCGGTTTGTTCATCTGGTGCCTGCAAAGCGACCTCATTATTGCGCTCAATTGCCTGGTTTAGTTTTTCACTAAGGTTTTCCGGCATTGGCGAAACCAATGTGTAGATCATTAACAACTCTAAGAAATTCAGCGTATCTTCACTGATCCCGCCTTTAGCAAACGGATCCAGATCAAACGAACGAAAACTGATAAATTGAATCCCATCTTTGACGATCTGGCGCAGACTGTCATCATCATGCTTACCGTGCAGCCGAACCGGACCAAAGAATTCTTGCGGACCATAGTAAGTACCATCCTCCAAAAGCTTTGAAATCTGGTCGACAAAGCTTTCCAGACTTTCATAGCTGGGGCGCTCATCAGGCAGGTTATCGTAGCCATAAGTACTGTTACGGAAGCTGCGCACTGGCAGGTTGATGTGTTCTGGCATATCGTGTTCAACGGCTTCTGAAACCGGACTGGCACCGTATAGATAGGTAAACAGCCACCGCCATAGACAGAAGCACTGGGCCATCTTGAAGTAGACCGCGTTTTGGAAATCGGCCTGGCTGGCAAAGTCGTCCTTAAAAGTCTCGTCATATAAGGCGTTTAGTAGCTCCTGGTCCAGGTTAAAGCCAATGTGCGCGCCTCCCAGCATCATCCGCTTAATGCCATATTTTTCGCGCAGGTAGTTGGTGTATTCCTTGTTCCACGGCTGTGAGCAGTTGTTGCCGACATATTCCAGATCGTGCTGATACTCTGGTGCTGGTGCCAGACTCAATGGCCAGATCCGTTCATCTTCATGCAGCTGACTGTCAACGATCTGCTCTAAGACCTTTAACTGCTGACAGGTGGCCTTGCTCCCTCTGACGATTGGCGTGGTAAATTCCATTAAATTATCGGAAAAGCCGCTCAAAAGATATGGATTGGTTTTGCGTGAGCTGAGGTTCTTGGGATATTCGTAGCGACTGGCCCGGCCATTGGTTAAAATCCGGTGTTCTTCCAGGCGCAGACCAAAGCTGGCATTAAATATCCGCTCGTTTAATGAGCCCTCACTCAGCATTTTCAATAGTTTGGCTTGCTTTTCAGCCATAGTTTTTCCCCCTTCAACCAATGTCTTGATGCTGACTCATCACTTAGACATCGATCGCGCGCTGCCAGTCAGTAGAATTAAAATAGCACGCAATCAAAAAAGATCAGCCGCCTGTTCAGGAATGCAGATCTCGGTGGTTGTTTCTTCAACACCCTATTTTAGCAAAACTTTAAAAAAATGGGGTCGGTTATTAAAAAATTACTGCTGTAAAATCCAAGCAACCAACTTTTTAATCAAATTTACGATTTATCAAGCAAGCCAGGCGACAAACTGCCGGTATCATGTTAGGCTAAAGGCAAACATTTTAAGGAAGGCGCTTTCTTATGACTGAAAAGAAATTAACCAAGATTACCATGACCCCGCAAGCCAGCGAATGGTTTCAAAACGAAATGCATCTTAAGCCTGGCAACGGCATCAAACTGTTTGGCAAAGGCTATGGCGAAACCAATGCCCATCAAGGTTTTTCACAAGGCATCGGCCGCTGTGATCATCCCGTTGACCCCGTCGTTGATCAAGTCATCGATGGCATTCATTACTATATTCAGGCCTTTGACTACTGGTTTTTCAATGGTCTGGACGTTGCGATCGACTATGACGCGCAGATTGATGGCCCATTGATGCACTTTACCCCGAATGATGGCTCAAGACTGGACGCGACAACCGGAGCCTCCCAACGCGTCTAGGCAACGATAAAACCGCCTTGGACAGGTGACGCGGATGTAAAACTTCTCAGTGCGGCTAGGCAACGACTGAAGGCAACGATAATCCAGAGCCCACAGTCCGGAACCTTCCAATACGGCTAGGCAACGACTGTTTGAAATCGTCCCACAATATTTGCCGTTCAAGATCCGATCAGAGTGTTTGAGCGACGCGTCTAGCAAATCTTTACGAGGTGATTGTCAATTCAGCCAGGCGTTATGTCCCATTCGCTCATAACCTGCTTGGGAAAGACATTTGACCGGTTTGAGTCCTAATTATCATGATTTTTTAATTTACGAAAAATTTTCGAAAGTGGTATAGTTAAGATATAACTTTCGCTTGTATATCCGTAAGTCAGACTGACACTAGGAAAAGCATTTTTGCCTTCCCAGTGTCAGTTTTTTTATTTGAGAAAGGGGAATTTGATTTTTATGGAGCAAACGAACGAACATCAGGTTACCAAGAAAACCAATCTGTCAATCATTGGCATTGCCGGCCTGGCATTTTGCGGTGTCTTGGTTGAAACCTCAATGAATGTTACGTTTCCAACTTTGATGCGTGATTTTCACCAAAGTCTAAATGCCGTTCAATGGGTCACGACCGGCTATCTGCTGACCGTTGCCCTAACCGTTGTCCTGGCAGCCTTTCTGCAGCGTCGCTTTAAACTGCACGGCTTGATTGTTGCATCTAGTCTGGCATTTATCACTGGCGGTCTGCTTTGTGCCCTGGCGCCTCAGCTGTGGATGCTGTTGTTAGGCCGTTTGATTCAAGGGATCAGCACTGGGCTGGCAATGCCGCTGCTGTTTTTCGTCATTATGCAGCAGATTCCATTTGCCATGCAGGGAACCTACGCCGGCCTGGGTGGAATGGTAATCGGGCTGGCACCTTCTTTAGGACCAACTTATGGCGGCCTGGTTAATCAATTCATCAACTGGCGCGTGATTTTTTGGATTGTCCTGCCAGTTGGGATCATTTTTGGCCTGATCGGGATTGCCAACATTCAGCAGATCGATCAACCAACCACCATCCATTTCCAGTTTCTGCAGTATCTGCTGGTTGCCATTGGCTTCATCTGCCTGGAAATGGGGCTGAACAGTGTTGGTACCAGCGGCTTTGTCTCACCGGCCTTTTACGGAAACGTCATTGTCGCACTGGCTGCCTTGATTATGTTCGGCTACCTGACCTCACATCGCGAACACCCGCTGGTCAATACCAATGTCTTTGCTGACCCGATCTATCTGCCATGTCTATTGCTGTATTTCATGGTTCAATTCATTCAAATCGGCATGACGTTCCTTTTGCCAAACTGTGCTCAATTAACGCTGCACCAGAATTCTTTTGTCGCTGGTCTGATGCTCTTGCTCGGGGCACTGATCTCAGCTGTCCTGCTGCCGCTGACTGGCCGCCTGCTGGATCAATCAGGAATCAAGAAGCCGCTGATCTTTGGCGCGCTTTTTACCAACCTGGCCGTGATCTTGATGTATGCATTCAGCAGCCATCTCTCAATGTGGTCGTTGACGATCTTTTACGCAGTCTACATGGTCGGTTTCGGCTTCTTATTCAACAACGTCATGACCTATGGACTGCAGCATCTAAAACCGCAGCTGGTTGGTGACGGCAATGCCTTATTCAGTACACTGCAGCAGTATGCCGGCTCAATCAGAACCGCCTGTGTCTCCACGATTCTGGCAATCACTGCTGCGCAAATGCCTCACCAAAGCACCGTCGTTCAGACTGCCATTGGGACCAAGTATTCATATGTTTTGTTTATCATTGGCGCCTTGATTATGGACGTTTTGATCATTGATATCTGGAAGCAGATCGGTAAGGAAAAGCATTCATTTGAGCTGCTTGACCAAGATAAGTAAAATAAGACAAATAGCGCTATAGCAGGCCTTACATCTGCTATAGCGCTATTTTCATATATTATTCTCAGAGCTGACGCACCAACAGCCAATTACTAATCACGATCATCAGTCACCCTACCTGCTTTCATTGGCTGGCGTATTTTTTCAAAACGGTTGCTGATCTGTTGTCCAGCCAGCCAAATCAGCATGAGCAGAATGGCAACCAGCCACAGATTCATTGGGAAGAACAGCATCATGAAGATTCCGGCCAGCCAGATATTCCCCAGCAAGCTGATCCCAGAAGAAATCCCCACCAGCATCACGATCAAGGTAGTGTCATTTGCTGGCAGCAGCTGGGCAATCGCGAAACCATTCGGCAGCGCGGCAAAAACAATCGGGAAGATATTACCACCCGTCCAGCTGCCCCATAAACAGACGTCCAAAAAGAACAGTTTTAAAGCAGCCAGCCCCAGCAGCATCAATGTTGATTCCCGCAGCCCCAGATTAACGGCCCAATGCAGAGATGCGGCTGCTGTTTAACGACATCAATTTTGGCAAGAAGCCCAATTCTTCGATTAAATCCTAGATATTCCGCTGCTGAAGGTTAATCGATGGAAGAATTCCTTTGCTTTAATAGCCAAACTTCCCAAGCCAGGCCAACCAAAATCTTAATCGTAAGCTAAAAGCGCCACCTCAAGATGCAAGGCTGTTACAACAAGCCTCGTCTGAGATGACGCTTTTATCTATTACGGCAATCTGCTTTATTCACCACTGGCACCATAGTTCTTGAGAACCCGTGCGCTTGGATCGTCAACGTCACAGTTCTCCCATTCCTTGTTTGGCATCCAGAAGTCCTTGATCCATTTTGCTTTTCCCGGGAAATATTCCTCAAAAATATCACGATACAGCAACGACTCTTTGGTAAATGGCGTGCAGTATGGATACTTTTCCTTGGCGTTGGCCACATCTTCATCAGTGTAGAGCGTTTCGGCGTAGTCCTTCAAGTCGTCAACCAATGAGTGACCAACCGCATCGCTAAAGGCCGCCTTTTCCCGCATGATGATGTCGTCTGGCAGATATCCTTGCCCAGCAAATGCTTGCCGCAGCAGATACTTGCCCTTGTGATAGTGGTTCATCTTCAGTTCTGGATCAGTTGACAGCGCATATTCGACAAAGTCAAGGTCCGCAAATGGTACCCGGCCTTCCAAAGAGTTGGAAGAAATGCAGCGGTCAGCCCGCAAAACATCGTACATGTAAAGCTCGTGCACCCGCTTCAATGATTCTTTTTGGAATTCTTCCGCGTTGGGAGCAAAGTCCGTGTACTTGTAGCCAAACAGCTCATCAGAACATTCACCGGTTAAGATTACCTTCAAATCAGTGTTTTCATGAATGTTCTTGCAAAGCAGGTACATCCCGATTGAGGCCCGAATCGTCGTAATGTCCCAGGTTTCCAGCTGGTAGATAACCTCATGCAAGGCGTTGAGCACGTCTTCTCGCGTCATGATAAATTCGGTATGGTCAGTTCCCAGATAGTCGGCAACTTCACGCGCGTACTTGAGGTCGATCGGGTTGCGGTCCATCCCAATTGCAAAGGTCCGAATCGGCTTGCCCAAAAGCTTGGTAGCAATCGAGCAGACCAAGGATGAGTCCAGGCCACCAGACAGCAGGTAGCCAACTGGCGCATCAGAGTTTAGGCGCTTACGAACGGCTTCAACCAATTTTTCGCGCAGCGTGCTGGCTGCCGTGGCAAAATCGTCGGTCCGCATCTTCTGAACCGTCGTAGCGTCATGGTAGCAGACGAACCTTTCGCCATCATAGTAGTATCCTGGAGGGAATGGATAGATCTCATCGCAAAGATCCATCAGCGCCTTGGCAGTTGAGGCAAATGACATCTTATGCTCGCCTTTGGTATAACCATAAAACATTGGTCGAATACCAACTGGGTCGCGGGCAGCAACAACGCGCTTAGTGGTTTGGTCGTATAAGACAAAGGCAAATTCCGCGTCCAACATCTTGCACATTGTATCCAGGCCATATTTCTTATAGAGTGGAATCAAGACTTCGCAGTCACTGTTGCTGACAAACTCATACTCTGGAGCCAGGTTCTTTTCCAATGCATAATAGTTGTATATTTCGCCATTGCAAACCAAGATGCAGTCATCACTTACGAAAGGCTGCATCCCCCGCTCAGACAGGTCCATGATGGCCAGGCGATTAAAGCCAAAAACCTTGTCATCCATTGAAATCGTCCGGGTCATATCAGGTCCACGATCGTTCAGCTTAGCCAAGGCATCCGCAAAAGCCTTGGGTGCAAACTCACTGGAACCAGCGGCTAAAAATCCACACATCTTGTTCTCCTCTTTCCTCTTAAAACATTAAATATTAAAATATAGTATATCGCACAGTTTAATTTTAATAAACTTTTAATTTTAAGAAGAGAACATTCTATCCTAGTTGGTACTTATTATTTAATTGTTTTTGCCGTGCTGTTTGTTAAAGATTATTAAGTCTGATGTTATTTTTTCTAATTAATTGACGTTAAAACCGCTTTCAACAAAAAATTATAAATATCCATAAATTTACGGCTGCCGCTACCAATTTTGAAAGGAGCACTCTAAAATGCTGAAACACGAATATCATTCCCCATTAGGTACCATGACGATGCTGGTCGATGACGCAGCCTTGCATGGTCTCTGGTTCAACGACCAAAAATACTTTGGTGCCGACTACGCATTAGACGAAATTGCCGTTGGTGAAAATTCAATCATTAAACGCACAACGGCCTGGCTCGATCAGTATTTCGCAAAACAGGATCCCGACCCGCATGCCATTCCGCTAGCCTTAGAAACTACCCCTTATCGACAGCGCATTCTAAGCGGATTGCAGGAGGTCCCCGCTGGCAGCACCATCACCTATCAGGAACTGGGACAAAAAGCCGCGCCAAATCAAAATATTTCAAAAGGAGCCGCGCGGGCAGTCGGTGGCGCCGTTGCCCACAACCCGATTTTGATTTTGGTGCCCTGTCATCGCGTTATTGGCAGTGACGGTCGCCTGACTGGCTATGCTGGCGGCACCGCACGCAAATTAGCTCTGCTGCAATTGGAGGGCGTTGATTGCAAAGAGCAGCACCAACCGCGACGAGACGGTGATTGCAAACAAAAGCGCCACATTGATTGCAAGCCAAAGCATGAATCGGCAGGAAAGGGCGCAATTCAGACCAAATCAATGAATCAATAATTAAGGAAGCCACAATCGCCTAACGCCAAGGAACGATTGCAAACGACCATAATCTCCAAAATCCTTAATCAAAGACACACCCCGCAGTCCAAAGCCGAAACCGCACTAAATAAAAAAGATCTCACCGAAACTCGCGATGAGATCTTTTTTATATGAACTTATATGAACTTATTTTAGTGGAACTGCATCCCGCCATCGACTTCCAGAGTTTGACCAGTAATGTAGTCAGAGTCTGGACCAGCCAGGAAGGCAACGGCATTAGCAACGTCTTCAGGTTCAGACAGGCGTTTCAGCGCAATGTCCTTAGCAAACGTCTGCATGCCCCATTCATCGCTCTTGCCTGCATTCTTGCCGACTTGGTGAGCAATGTCCATCATCATTGGCGTCTTCACAATCCCAGGTGCGTATGCGTTAACCGTCGTGCCTTCTTCAGCCAGTTCACGAGCCGTAACCTGCGTGATCCCACGAATGGCAAACTTGGAGCTGGAGTATACGGTCAGGTTAGGGTTACCAACGACCCCGGCTTGGGAAGTAGCGTTGATGATCTTGCCTGGGTGGCCAAGCTTCTTAAATGCAGCATGAGCAGCCTGAACGCCCCAGATCGTACCACCAACGTTGATGCTGTAAACCTTTTGCAGATCTTCAGGCGTTACAGTGTCAATTGGCGTCGTTGGAGCAACCCCGGCATTGTTAACCATAACATTGAAGTCGCCGTAGTGTTCAACAGCTTGGTCAACAGCAGCAAAGACTTCATCGCGCTTGGCAACATCGGCCGTAACGGCAAAAGCTTCACCGCCATTTGCCTTGATGCCTTCAACTACTTTTTGCAGTGCGTCCATGTGGCGAGCAACAACGACGACTGAAAAACCATCTTTAGCCAAACGTTCAGCGATTGCCTTACCAATCCCTTGACCTGCACCGGTAACTAATGCAACTTTTGCCATAATTATTGCCTCCTAAAGATTGTGAATTAACCATCAAATTGTTGAGATAATTCTAAACGAACATCATCGAAAAGTAAATTAATTTCACTAATGTAAACACAATGAAAACGATTTTTGGCTTAACCAACAAAAAAGTTAAATTATGAGCAAAGTTTCCCTAACCAAATCTATTTACAGCGGATCAGTCAGCAGTTGTGCAATCGTTTGCTATTTTAGCTTTCACCATGTTAAAATTCGTGAACGATTTTGCAGACGCGTTGATTTTCATAAAAGCTATTATTATGCTGCTGCAATCGTAGAATTTCAAGTTGCGGTTTTGTTTTAGCAAGTTTTTTATTCAGATATCCGCTTTTAAAAATAAAAACAATCCTCATGATTCATCAACATGAAGATTGCTGAACATATTTACGATTTACGCAGCCAATGCATAGTATCCGCAATTTATATCAGGCAGCGTTACTGCAGCAGAATCTTCAAAAGTCGATTCAATTCGGAATAAGACAGCTGCAGACGTTTTTTTAAGGTTTCCGTCGCGGGCATGGCATCATTATGCAGGTTTAGATAAGTCGAGTATTGATGAAGTCCATTCAGTTCGTGCGCCTTCATATAGTCGATTACCAAAAACGTCAGATCGGCATTGGAATACCGGCTCCAACGACTGGTTTTGCGAATGCTTTCACCGTATTTGGCAGCATAGCGTTTCTTGAGTTCCTCAAAAGAAAAGCCATAGCGCATCAGCGAATCATAGCTGACGCCCAGAACCGGTCGGCAGCGCAGACGAAAATCCTTTACATTATAGAGCTTTTCGCGACGCATAAGTTCTAAGGCTCCATTTACGACTTGCTCACATGTCTGCGGGTCTGCTAAACGAATGGACTGCTTGGCACCTAGATGCTTGCTGGCTCCCTTTTTACCATTTTGCGCAATGTTTTTCTTGGCATCATAACTAAATCCCAGGTCATGCATCAAATCGCTCCAAGACATTTTGGTGATCTGCATAGCACTGTTTGGCGAAGGCGCCTCGCCACGATGATAGCGATCTTGATAAACGGTACGGCTGGGATTATTTTGAATACCCAAACGGATGATTTCTTGCTTCAACAGAACTTTAATGATTTCTGGATCAGCAGCTTTATGCGGCATAACGACAACCTTCTTTCGTAAAAGGCTTTAGTCTAATGATACCGTAATTCAAGCAAAAAATCCCCTAATCTCTCAAACTGCTGATCGCCATCGCGTTTGGCTGTCTGACATTTCGGTAAATAATTGACAGTAACTGCCAAGTCGCTATGTTCATCCGCGTCATGCCTAATCATAATGGCTCAGATTACCGCACTAAAGCTGGTTATTTGCATAAGACCAAACACACCAAGCCGAACCGTTGAACAATGCCGTCTTATCATTGCTAAATCTAGATGCCCAAAGCCAGCTTGCCGCAGATGCTATTTCATTCATACCAGACTCAGCCATGATGCTTCTTGATTAATTTGCATTGTTAGATGGCAGCATAAGCGACCCGACAGCCATACTCGGTTAAAAATGCGCTCAATACGTCCGCATCCAGCCAAACAGTCGCCGTATTGGCATTGGCATGAACCCCAATCAAGCCGCCTTGAAAATCTTGGTCCAAGTAAACTTGCACTTGATGTTCAGTATCATTCAGCGCTCCCATTGGCGTCACTGATCCTGGACGTAAAGCCAAATATTTCTCCATGTCTTCAGCTGAGGCAAAACTCAGATGCCGCGCTCCGATTTCTTTACGAAAGGCTTTCAGATCCACACGCTTTTGCGGCATGATTGACACCAAGTAATAGTGTTGATGCTTATCATCGCGCAGGAAAAGATTTTTGGCTGCCGTTTCTGGATGGATCAGATTCAAATCTGCAATCTGGTCAATGCGATCAACTGCCGGATGTCGCTGCATTTCATAGTTGATCTGCTTTTCATCCAGCTTGGCTAATACATCCTGAATTTTCTTTTCGTTTTCTTCCATATCAATTCATCGCCTTTTAAGTTTTAGCATTGATTATAAGGCAGCTAATCGTTTTCAAAAGCTAGAATTTTTATTTTCTCAAAATTGCCAGTTTTTATTGCCGATTTTGGTAATTTCGATTAAAACCAGGCTGACGATTGACTAGTTTCTTTTTAGGATGCAGTTGAAAACCTTGATAAAATCACCCTAGTCACCAACTCGCTTGATTGGAGGCGATTATATTCTGACCGATTTCTCGGCAGCAGCGAGCCTGCTACAGTAAGCCATCAACCTTATCCAATCCAGCAAATGTATTTAGTTGCGCCATTTGCTTAATAAACGGCTTGGCTTTGTGATTTGATAGAAGCTTCCATGGGGAAAGCCTCCGTATTCTGATTGGTTTTAGCAGTTCAATCATACGGGGAGGGCTTTCCCTTTTTCAATACCTCCTTTAAATTTACACAAAATATTTTACACTCCCTTTTCAATGTTCGTAGCCCTATTTTTATGAAAAGGAAGGATTTTATTTCTATCAGTTTGATCGGTTTTTTATAAAAAGTTCTTTTTTTTGTGAAGCTGATGAGACTTATTATAATCATTAATAAATCGATTTCACAAAAAATATTAAAAATAATGTTAAAAAAGCGTTGACAAATGAGAGTGTTCTCATTAATATCTAATACAGCAATTAATTGAACAAAGGAAATGCTTTGAGAGGAACAGTAAGAATTTACGAAGTGCGTAGAGAGCTCTCATGAATGGTGAAAGAGAGACACGGGGTAATTTCTGAAAATCATCCTTGAGCATTGTAACTTGAACTAATAGTAAAGTTACCAGGAATGCACCCTTTATCGTGCCAGCGTATGGATACGTACGTCAGAGGTTTAGTCAGTGATGACTAAATGAAATTAGGTGGTAACACGGTAAATGGATCGTCCTAAGCAGCATAAGTTGTAGCGCTGCTTAGGGGATTTTTTTTGTTCAATTAAAGCAAGCTTTCCAAGTGAGGGGGAAGAACATGGAATCCGACATTACTGATATTATTAAGATTAAAATTAGATTAAAGAGAGCTTATATTATAAGCCTTACGGGAGGAATTTATTATGAGAATGAACAAGAAGGTATTAACTTTAGCCGGTGTGGCTTTAACAGCAATGTCCTTAGCAGCCTGTGCTAATAACGGTAAAAATAAAGCAAGTGGTGATTTAAACGTTACTTTAAAAGCAAATCCAGTTACGCTAGATCCTGCTAAAACAATTGAAACACCAAGTTCATCGATGCAAACACAGTCATTTGAAGGGCTTTTAAAGTATGACAAAAACAATAAGGTGGTTCTTGGTGAAGCTGCTAGTCAACCAAAAGTTACGAATGATGGTAAGACATGGACCTTCACTTTAAAGAAGGGGCTGAAATGGAGTAACGGTGATCCTGTTACTGCTCAAGATTATGTAGCCTCGATGCGACACTGGGCAGATCCAAAAACTAAGTCACAAGCTGCTGATCACGTTGCTGATCTAGAAAACTACGAACAAGTTTCTAAAGGTCAAGCCCCAACATCAGCACTTGGCGTTAAAGCGCTCGGAAAAGATAAGGTGCAATTTACATTTAGTAAAAAGTTACCAACGGTTAATGTTCGGAACAACTTTGCTTCTAACTTAAAGCCAGTTAACCACAAAGTCCTGGCAAAAGAAGGAAGCAAGTATGGTTCAACTTCCGATAAGGCCGTTTATAACGGACCATACAAGGTTGCAAACTGGACCGGTGGTAGTGATGATAACTGGAGCTACGTAAAGAACAATCAATACTATGGTAAAAAGAATGTTCATATGAACAAGGTTAATGTTCAGGTCACCAAAGATAACAACACCGCTCAAAACTTGTTTAAGTCTGGTAAAGTTCAAGAAACATCAGTTACTGCTGATTACGTTAAGGGTAATAAAAATAACAAAGAACTACACACTAGTTTAATGGCAACCCAATATTACCTCTACTTCAATGGTAAGAATGACTTAACAAAGAATGAAAACTTCCGTCAGGCCGTTAACTACGCCTTTGATAACAATCAATTAGCGAAGAAGGTTCTCCAAGATGGCTCTGTTGGTGCTACTGGTTGGGTACCAAAAGGTGATATGAAGAATCCAAAGAATGGTCAAGACTTTGCTGAAGAAGCTGGCCATCTGCAAAAGCAAAATAAAAAGAAAGCTCAAGATTACTGGAAAGCCACCCAAAAGGATCTTGGTAAGAAGAACATGACATTAAATCTATTGGCAGATAACACCGATGATCAAAAGCAAGTGGCTGAATATCTTCAATCCACATTACAAAAGCAATTTAAGGGACTCAAGGTTGAAGTTACAACATTACCACACGCACAACACGTTAGTCGTGATTTTGCTGGTAAGTTTGAACTGAACCTAACAGATTGGAATTCTGATGTTCCTGATGCTTCTGATTTCCTTTCTCTTTTGAAGACCGGCAACAAGGTTAACTTTACTAACAACACTGATCAGAAACTTGATGACTTACTGAACCAAGCCAACGATGGTACAAAGTCTACTAGTGAACGTTACAAGCTTCTTCAAGAAGCAAATAAGCAAGTTCATACTAATGCTGATGGTGTTCCTCTGTACACCGCTGCTCAAGCACACTTAGTTTCTAAACATGTTACTGGTTTGAACTACGGTCCATTTAATACCGTTGCTCAATACCAATATGCTCAATGGAAGAAGTAAAACTAATATCCGAAGCTTAAATAAAGAAGGTCTGCTTGCTCCTCTGTTAGACCTTCTTTATTTATAAGAACAGGAGGATTTTATGAGAAAGTATATTATTAAACGGTTACTAATGATGGTGCTAACTCTATTCATTGTTGCCACCTTAACATTCTTTTTAATGAAGATGATTCCGGGATCGCCTCTTGGGAACACAATGAAGCTTTCAAAGGCTCAACAGTTAGCCGTTGAAAAACAATATGGATTAAATAAGCCCGTTTGGCAACAATACCTTTCTTACATGACAGGGGTTCTTCACGGTAATTTTGGAATGTCCTACCAATATAATAGTACGACGGTCGCTTCCTTAATTGGTCACCGGGTAGGACCATCCATCCTCATTAGTTTTCAAGCCTTGGTATTAGGGGTTGTTGTTGGGATCCTTTTGGGATGTGTTGGTGCCTTAAAAAAGGGGACATGGGCTGATGCTACCAGTAGTACACTAGCGGTTATCGGTATTTCATTCCCCAGCTTTATTCTGGCAATCTTACTTCAGTACTATCTTGGTTTTAAATTAGGATGGTTCCCAGTAGCCAGTTGGGACGGTTTCCCATCAACCATCTTACCAACAATCGCATTGTCGGCTGTACCAATGGCCCAAGTTTCACGATTTGTCCGGACAGAAATGGTGGAAGTCTTAAATTCTGACTATATCTTGTTGGCAAAAGCAAAAGGATTATCGGTCCCACAGGTTGTTTTCCACCATGCATTAAAGAATAGTATTATTCCTGCTTTAACATTAATTGGCCCATTAGCGGTTACCCTTATTACTGGTTCAATGGTGGTTGAAAATATCTTCTCGGTTCCAGGAATCGGTGAGTTATTTATTAACTCAGTTTTGGCTAATGATTATCCAGTAATCATGGGCTTAACAATGTTTTACTGCCTATTACTATGTGGCATTTTGTTGCTGACCGATGTTGTGTATGGATTAGTTGATCCACGAATTCTTTCAAAGGAAAAGGGGGAACATTAAGATGGAGACACCTAAAAAATCTACTTCAAAAAATGAAGAATTTCAGTTTGTCAATCTCGATGAAGTGACTGCCGCTCAAAGTGGAGTTGCCCAAAAGTCCTTATCCTTTCATGAGAAAGCTTGGCATCAGTTAAAGCATAATCATGCTGCGATGGTTTCCTTAATTTTTCTGCTCTTTATTGCGGTTGTATCAGTGGCTTCCCTATTTTGGATGCCCCATGATCCTAACGCACAAAATGTTAGCTTATCAAACTTGAAGCCGTTCACTGATGGTAGTTATCCACTAGGGACCGATGGACTAGGGCGCGATATGTTTTCACGACTCCTTTATGGCACGCGAATTTCATTAATGATTGCATTATTTGCCACCCTTGTTGATATTTTAATTGGTGTTCCATACGGTCTCGTTTCCGGATGGTGTGGTGGTCGTGTTGACAATATTTTACAACGGATCATTGAAATCATTAGTTCAATTCCAGAATTAGTATTAATCATGCTTTTACTGATCATCTTAAAGCCGGGAATGGTTTCCATCATTCTAGCAATTGCACTTAGTTCATGGGTTTTGATGGCACGATTAGTGCGTGCCTCAGCGATGCAAATCAAGAGTACTGATTTTGTTCTCGCTGCTCAAGCAATGGGGGAAAGTCCCATGCAAATCGCATTTCGTCACATTTTACCGAATACCATGGGTGTGATTATTACACGGACAATGTTTACAATTCCGGCAGCAATTTTCCTGGAAGCGTTACTTTCCTTTATCGGAATCGGTGTTAAAGCGCCCAATGCTTCATTAGGGACATTATTAAATACTGGTGAAAAAGGGTTCCAATTCTATCAATACCAATTATGGGAACCGGTCCTCGTCCTATCTTTAATGATGATTGCCTTCAACTTACTTGGTGATGGATTACGGGACGCATTTGATCCTAATATGAGAGGGGAGAAATAAATGGCAGAAGACGTACTGACAATTAAACATCTTTCGGTTGATTTTAAGACCCTTGAAGGGACCGTCCACGCAATTCGCAATGTAACATTGAAACTACACCCCGGTGAAGTTCTCGCATTAGTTGGTGAATCTGGTTCCGGTAAATCTGTAACCACCAAAACTGTCATGCAACTCTTACCTAAGAATGCAGAAGTGGTCAGCGGTAGTGTTGAATATGAGGGTCGTGACTTATTAAAACTGCCTGAAAAGGAATTACAAAAACTGCGGGGAAATGATCTTGCAGAAATTTTCCAAGATCCGATGACTGCTCTTAATCCAACTATGCGGGTTGGTAAACAAATCATGGAACCCCTATTGCAACACCAGGACATTAATAAGGAAGATGCAAAGAAAAAAGCGTTAGCAATTATGGAAAAGGTGGGAATCATCAATGCTAAAGAACGGTTTAAAAACTTTCCATACCAGTTTTCTGGTGGGATGCGGCAACGAATTGTAATTGCCATGGCTTTGATTTGTCATCCCAAAATTTTAATCGCAGATGAACCAACAACTGCGCTTGACGTTACCATTCAATCACAAATTTTAAAGCTTATTAAACAGTTGAAGGACGAGTTAGGGACAGCAGTAATTTTCATTACTCATGACTTAGGCGTAGTTGCCGGGATAGCTGATCGGGTTGCAGTAATGTATGCTGGACGAATTCTTGAATTCGGGTCAGTTAATGATATTTTTTACCATCCCCAACATCCATATACAGTTGGCCTACTAAAATCGACACCAACGATGGAGATGGGTGGTGGTGATCTCGAATCGATCCCAGGAACACCACCAAACTTAATTAATCCACCAGCTGGTGACCCATTTGCTTATCGTAATCGGTATGCTCTAAAGATTGATTTTAAGAAATTACCACCATTCTTTAAGGTCAGTGATACTCATTACGCAGCAACTTGGCTGTTGGACAAACAAGCACCAAAAGTTCATTTAACGGATAAGCTTGATCAACGTCGTCAACATTATGCAAAACTCGTTGAAAAGGAGGCCCATCGAGATGACTGAAAACCTAGTAGAAGTTCACCATTTAAAGAAATATTTCCATCAAGGACGTCCTGATGAAGTCCATGCGATTGATGATGTTTCCTTTAATATTCAACGTGGTGAAGTCTTTGGCCTAGTAGGTGAATCCGGTTCAGGTAAGACAACAACCGGGCGGTGCATTTTAAATCTATATCAGCCAACTTCTGGTGACATTATTTATGACGGTGAGGATGTCACTAAACTAAAGGGACATCAAAAATTGAAGGAGTTTCATCAAAAAACCTCAATGATTTTTCAAGACCCATACTCGTCTTTGGATCCCCGGATGTCAGTTCGTGACATTATCGCTGAAGGACTTAAAATTCACCAAAAGATTACCAATCGTGAAGAATTTGATGAAAAAGTCGCGGAGACCATGAAATTGGTTGGGCTAACACCAGACCTTATGAATAGGTATCCGTATGAATTTTCAGGTGGTCAAAGACAACGGATCGGAATCGCCAGATCACTTGCGGTTGAACCAGAATTTGTTGTTGCTGACGAACCATTATCAGCTTTGGATGTTTCTATTCAGGCACAAATTGTTCAACTCATGGAACACCTCAAGGAGGTTAGAAATTTAACTTACCTTTTTATTGCTCATGATATTTCGATGGTTAGATATATTTCTGACCGTATTGGGGTTATGTATCATGGCAAGCTTTTGGAATTAGGAACAGCAGATGAAATTGTTAATCACCCACTGCACCCATATACACAGAGTTTATTATCCGCGGTCCCAGTTCCAGATCCTACTTATGAACGAGTACGAAAACAATTTACTTATGATGAAGAACCAGCAAATGTACCTTTACGCGAAGTCAAGCCAGGTCATTATGTTGCGTTGGCTTAAGAAATAAATTAAAGAGGGAGAGTGTTTATTATGGCAGTTCAATATAAAAATGCTCAAGTTTTTAATGGCCATGAATTTGTCAAAACAGATTTTACCGTTGAAGATGGCTATTTTAAAAACGTTGGTAAGAATAGTAACACTGATCAAAGCGTCGATTTAACAGGAAGGTTTGTGACCCCCGGCCTAATTAATGCCCATACTCATATGACAATTCCAGCTGATCCTTTTTATTGGACTAGTCGACCACAAAATACAGTTTCTAAAACAATCTTAGCAATGCAAAATCTAAAAGAGGCGTTATCAGGTGGTGTAACCTACGTTCGTGATGTTGGCTCAACTGATAATGTTGACCTGACATTAATGAAACTCAACCTTCCTGATTTACCAGGAATTGTTGGTAGTGGTCGGGCCTTATCAATGACTGGTGGTCATGGTTCCAACAAGAGTGGTAATCCCGATGATGGAACTTTAGAGGTTGATGGTGTTGATGGTGTTCGCCAAGGTGCCCGGACGGTTTTAAAAGAGGGAGTGCGGAATGTTAAGTTAATGGCTACAGGTGGCGTGGCCTCTCCAGGAGAAACACCCTTTGATGTTCAATTATCAGAAGAAGAAATGCATGCCGCCGTCGTTGAAGCCCACCATAAAGGATTCCCAACCGCTGCCCATGCTCAAGGAACTGAAGGAATTAAGAATGCCGTTCGTGCTGGAATTGATTCGGTTGAACATGCTATTTTTATGGATGACGAAGCTGTTGAGTTAATGAAAGAGCACGGGACTTTTGTTGTCCCAACATTGGTCGCTCCACGGGCAATTTATGAAAATCCTGACCACCTTCCAGATTTTATGGTAAAGAAAGCGCGCCAAGTTGCAAAAGCTCATCTTACAAGCATCCGTAAGATTGTTAAGGCGGGTGTTCCCGTTGCAATGGGAACGGATGCCGGAACTCCATATAACACCTTCGGCTATTGGGTCGTTAATGAATTAAAAATGTATTTAGATGCGGGAATGACTCCGGAGCAGGTATTAAATTCTGCGACAACCGTGGCTGCTAAATTGCTACGGGTGGATGATTATGTCGGGAAAGTTGACAATGAATTTGAAGCAAACTTTGTTGTCCTTGATAAGAATCCATTCGATGATTTTTCAGCATTTGAACAAGCGGTTGCCGTTTATCGGAAAGGACGGCGAGTTGTTAACCGGTTGGATGTTAAATAAGGAGGATGATAATCACGAATGGTTTAAATGTTAATGACCTCGTTAATTTAACGAATACCGGTGCTTTGAAAACCCATTTGAGCGCTCGGGCATGGTTAACCGCCTGCGCCAACGCTGATGATCTTGAACATTATCGTTGGCAACTATGGTTTCAACCTCTTGACCAAACACCCGTAATGGTTGTTGAGACTAATAACCAACCTGGCTTTACCTTTAATGGTGACCACCAATTAGTTTACACGACGGTTAATACACAAACGAAGCACACGCGTCTTCATTTTTATGATGTAAAAAATTATGAAACAAGTAAGACGGTTTTATTAAAAGACCACCAATTAAAGGTTTTGGAGAAACTTGCCGGTGGACAATTTTTGCTCGGCGGCAGAACACAACGACCAGATAAAGAACCAAATAAGCCTTGGCATGAACTTAAAGAGGTTCCCTATTGGTCAAATGAAGAGGGCCTGGTTGACCAAACAAGACGCCACCTGTGGGTGTTTAATTTGGCAACCGAACAATTAAATGATTTGCTACCTCAGGACTTTGATTGTTCGAATTATTGGTACCAAGATGGTCAACTCTTTTTATGTGGAGTAAGTTACAAAAATTCACGACCATTTAAGGATGGCCTGTATAAATATGATTTTGTCAATCAAGAATTACAGGAATTAGTTCGTCCTAATCAATATCGAGTAGATACTATTGCTCTCTTAAAGGATCAATTATTTGTTCTAGCAAGTAACTGTAAGATCTATGGGATGGGTGAGAGCCCTAATTTCTATCGTTATTCTGGTCACACCCTGCATTTAGTAGCTAAATGGGACCACAATGTTGGCAATATTGTGGTTAATGATATGACCATTGTTGGTGGTCACAGTAGCACTGTTAGTGATGGTAAGTTGTACTTTGTTTCAACCGTTATTGACCATACTGAGGTATATTCATTTGATGGTCAACATATTAATTTAACCTTTAAGTGGCCTGGTGCAGTTAACTCACTAGCTTCAGAAAATCAGCGACTTGTCTTCACTGCAACGACGGCTGATCAACCGCAACAGGTTTATCAATATGATGGTAGTGATTTTGGACAAGTAACGAAATATAATCGTTTCTTGCAAAAGCGGTCAGTGGCGACAATGCACGAATTTGAATATTATGATTCCACTAATCGCCAATGTCATGGATGGGTACTGTATCCAGTTAATTATCAATCTGGTAAGAAATATCCGGCAGTTCTTGAGGTCCATGGTGGTCCACGAGCAACTTATGGCACCAGTTTTTTCCATGAAATGCAAGTCCTCGCTAATGCCGGTTACTTTGTATTATTTACTAATTTACATGGTTCGGAAGGACAAGGAGATGAATATGCAGATCTGCGTGGTCGCTATGGACAAGTTGACTACGCAGATTTGATGGCATTTACAGATGCCGTTCTGAAACAATATGTAGGTATCGACCCAACCAAAGTTGGTATTACTGGTGGTAGCTATGGTGGTTACATGACTAATTGGGTAATTGGTCATACTAATCGTTTCAAAGCAGCGGTTAGTCAACGGAGTATTGCAACATGGGTTTCGATGATGATTTCCGACATTGGACCAGAATTTGTTACCGACCAGTTAGCAGCCAGTCTCGATCAAGAAAATGGTATGCAGACTTATTGGCAACATTCACCGTTATCCTATGTCCACAATGTCCAAACACCGACTCTTTTCCTTCATTCTGACCATGATTTCCGCTGTCCAATTCCTGAAGGTTGCCAAATGTTTCAATCGATGAAACTTCAAGGAGTGCCAACCAAACTAGTTGTCTTCCATGGTGCTAATCATGATTTGTCAAGGGATGGTCGTCCTGACCAACGGATGAAACGTTTGACTGAAATGGTAGCCTGGTTTAATAAGTATCTAAAGTAAAGAGGGACTAACAATGACAACAACATTATTTCATAACTGTAATTTATTCACTGGAACTAAAAATGAAGTAACTCCTGATGCCTGGTTTACGGTTGATGATGATACCGGTCGATTAACTGCATTAGGGACAGGTAACCAGCATGGCGAAGCAGATCATGTTGTGGATCTTCAAGGTCAGTATGTAATGCCAGGATTGGTTGACGCCCATACTCATATGATGATGGATGCCTTAACCAACAAGCTGTACTACCTTACGGAAACTGAAGTCACCTTGCAAGCATTAGAGAACCTCCGGTCAGCATTACGAGCTGGTGTTACCTACGTTCGTGATTGTGGCGCCGCTTTTGATGTTGATATTAAACTTAACAAGTATCGTGCTAAACACCCGTTTGTTGGACCGGAAATTTTACCCTCTGGTCGACCAATGTCGATGACTGGTGGACATGGTGATTTTACAGAAGGTGAGCATGGTGAAACTACTTGGGGATACCTCGTTGATTCTCCAGAAGAAATGCGTCATGCAGTTCGGTTAGCTTTCAAGGAAGGCGCCAAAAATATTAAAGTAATGTCAACTGGTGGAATTATGTCAGCAACTGACCAGGTTGATGATACCGAATTAAGTCTGGAAGAATTAACAATGGCGGTTAAAGAAGCGCACTCTAAACACATGACGGTTGCCGCCCATGCTGAAGGAGCAAAGGGTATTCATAATGCAATTGTTGCCGGGGTTGATTCAGTTGAACATGGCTGTTACTTACGACCAGAAGATGTTGAATTAATGAAAGAAAAGGGAACTTACTTGACCCCAACGTTAATTGCTGGTTACACAATTCCTAAATTTGGTCAAGGCAAGCTTCCTCAATATATGTTAGATAAAGCAGAAGCTTTCTTAGATGACTTTTTTGAAAATGTTGGTCGCGCACTTCAGGCGGGTGTTAACCTTGCCTTTGGAACTGATTCGGGGACGCCCTTTAATGAATTTAAAGATGCACCGTTGGAACTCGGTTTGATGGTCAAGGCTGGGGCAACGAATTATCAAGCACTACATGCTGCTGGATTAGGCTCTGCAACTTTATTGCGGGTTGATAAGGATTATGGAAGTTTGGAAGAGGGCAAATTTGCCGATTTCCTTGTTTTGAAGGAGAACCCATTAGCTGATGTTAGTGCTGTTCAACAGGTTGATAAAAAGGTTTATCAGCATGGTCAGCAAAAATTCTAGGAGGTGAAAACCAATGGAACTAAACCGTAATAAGGTTGAGGAATATGCCCTTGACCACTGGCATGATTTTAAAGAATACCTAGAACATCCAAGTATTTCTGCACAAAACAAGGGGATTAATGAAACTAGTGATTGGTTAGTGCAAACCTTTAAAGATTTAGGAGCTAAAACCGCAACTAAATGGGATGACCAGGGTGGCAACCCGGTTGTTTTTGCCGAATTTAATGGCCATAGTGATTATACCGTTCTCTTTTATAATCATTATGATGTTCAACCACCTGAACCATTAGACGAATGGAAATCGGCACCCTTTAAGCCCACCGAAAAGAACGGAAAATTGGTAGCTCGTGGTGTTTGTGATGATAAAGGTGAATTAATGGCTCGCCTTGGTGTTGTTAAATACTTTAATGAGCATGGTGGTTTACCCGTCAATCTTAAGTTTTTCGTTGAAGGGGAGGAAGAAACTGGCAGTCGGCATGTTCCGCTATATGTCAATGCTCACCAAGATGAATTAAAAGCAGATGCTTGTATTTGGGAAGGCGGCGGCAAAAACTCGGTAGACCATTTTGAAGTCGTTGCAGGTGTCAGGGGCATTGTCAGTTTTGATATTAAAGTTAAAACGGCGAACGCTGATATTCACTCATCATTGGCAAGTTATGTTCCTAATGCTGCTTGGCGATTGTTAGAGGGCTTAGGTTCTCTCCGCGATCCTCACACGGGGAGAATCACCGTGAAGAATTTTTATAGTGATATTGAACCTTTAACAACTGACGAAAAGGCTGCCGTTGATGAAATGGATTTTGACGAAGATAATGTTAAAGAAACCTATGGACTAAAGCGACCACTGGTTACAAATCACCCCCGTGAGGAGTTGGTTAACGGAACGACCCTGACAATTAATGGCCTTTCTGCTGGTTATGAAGGCGCTGGGGTTAAAACAATTGTTCCAAAGGAAGCAAGTGCCAAACTGGATTGTCGATTAGCACCTAACCAAGAACCCAAGAAGGTAATGGAATTACTTAAAGAGCAGTTAAGAGTAAATGGCTATGATGATTTTGAAGTACACCTTAATGTCGCGGAAGATGCTTGGCGGACACCAATGAACGACCCGTTCGTCCAACAAGCACTCAAAACTGCTCGGGTTGTATATGGTCCAATGACAAAGTTTGTCCCGAATACAGCAGGAGGCGGACCGGTTCAACCATTTGGAGAAACACTTAATCTGCCAGTAGTAATGGTTGGTGTTCATTACGCGAAGAGTGGTCCGCATGCTCCTAATGAACACGTTCGCCTCAGTGATTACGCAGAAGGAAGTTATTATTTAGCCACTTTCCTCAATCAACTCGGTGAAAGTCACCAATAATATAAATTCAATCATTCATAATATTTAGCCTCTCAGGTTCAAAATAGCTGAACTTGAGAGGCTTTCTTTTAAGTTATTTGTAAGGTTAATTCATTCGTAAGCACACCATAATGGTACGGGTTGAAAAATACACGAAAAAATGAGGCATCTCGCTGCTTGGCGAGATGCCCCATTTCATTATCCTAGTGATTTTATTTGCCACAAATCTGCTGAACGGTTGGATTCCATGGCAAATAAGCCTTCAGATCCAGGTTCTGAGAGCGTGTGTAGGCTTCAAAGATCAA
>OGIQ01000092.1_pt1 | contig 42702 bp, 42 predicted proteins | sample 1571811 | NCBI WGS metagenome assembly OGIQ01 (sample SAMEA2582103, study PRJEB24529) | metagenome | biome: Human gut stool | place: China | collected 2011
GTTGCGATTTTCATTACTGCCTCGTTCATGTGGCGAATAAGCGTGCGCAAAGTACGGCGGAACACCGGTCTGTTCTTCAATCAAATTGTAGTTGGCGAATTCTTTCCCATGGTCAACAGTAAGGGTCTTGAGATTATCTCCTAACTGGTTAGCCAATTCTAAAATAGCCTTGGTCATTGAAGTACTATCTCGTCCATTAAGCCGTTTAACGATGGTAAGCCGACTCTTACGCTCGACAAACGTAGCTACTGCTTGACCTTTACGTTTTCCAGATAAAACTGTATCAGCTTCGAAGTGACCTGAAGTATTACGATCAGAAATTTCAGCTGGACGATCTTCGATGGAACGTCCATGACTAAAACTACCACGGGTTTCTTTAGATCGTTTGCGACGAATACCATGGTCAGGTAAATCAGTCACATTAATATCCAGTAGTCCCTGATCAATCCAGTTATAGATGGTTTTGTAGGCAATTCTAACTACATGAGCCACTTGTTCAATTGACCATTTTTGAATCTTGATTTTTTCTTCAATCAATCGCTTTAGGTTAGTCGTTAAGATGGTTTTACGACCACGATGACTAAGTTTAACTTCATGGTCAGTTTGAGCCTTAACTGCGTGATACTCGCCAGCTAAGCGATGAACCTCATTAAAGTTACTAAAGCCTAAATAATCGGCAATATATTGAAGTGAGTGCTTTTCATGATGAAGTGTTTCGATGGCAACGCGGTCTTCAAATGATAAAATAGTGGTACCCATAAAGGTCCTTCTTTCTAATGGAATGTTGTGGTAACACCATTAAAGACCTTTATGGGTTTTTCTGTCCACTAATATGTTCAACTTAAATTTTATAATCTACCATTAAGATAATATTTTCTTACATTTACAAAGATTAGTTAAGGAGAGTAACATGGATGTTTCAGTTTTAAAATATTATATGCGGCATACACCATTAATATCGAAGCTATATAATAAAATTTCGTTAACAATTAATGGTGATAAATTCAACTATAATAATTTGCCAAGCTTTGATGAAAATGTAAAATTTGTAAATGATAATAGAAGTAGGATTACTTTAATTGTGCCTAATTTGAATTCCGATTCAGTCTTTGGCGGATTACTTACCGCAATAAAAATTTATAAATCTATTGCCCATAATTTAAAAGCAGAAATGCGAATAATAGTCTTAAGTGGGAAATACAATAGAAGAATGACATATAATGTTAGTGGCTTTAACTATATTGGTGCAGAAAAAAATGTACTGTTTGTAAGCGAAGAAGAAAGTATAGATATTAGGGAAAATGATTTTTTCATTGGGACTTATTGGACCACAGTTTTTAGTTTTATGCCAGTCTTGCAAAAGCAAAAGAAAATTTTCGGCTTGACTAATAGAAAGTTTATTTATTTAATTCAAGATTTTGAACCTGGTTTTTTCCCTTGGTCGACAGAATATGTTTTAGCTAATAGTACCTATGAGAACTTTAGCAAGGATATTGTTGCTGTATTTAATGCTAAATCTTTGCATAATTTTTTTGAAAATAAAAATTATTCTTTTGGTAAAGAAATTGTATTTAATCCTCAATTAAACGGAAAATTAAAGGAATTATTACCATCGGTACCTATAAATAGGAAGAAAAAGATATTAATTTATGGACGCCCAACTATTCCAAGAAATGCTTTTGAAATAATAAAAAGTGCATTAGCTATGTGGTCTGAAAACTATGTTAAAGCTAAGGAATGGGAAATTATATCTTTAGGTGCAAGTTTTAGTGATATTAAACTACGAAATAATATTATTAAATCATATGGGAAAGTTTCATTAGAAGATTATGCTATGCATATGAAGACTTCATATGTAGGTATTTCTTTGATGATTTCCCCCCACCCATCGTACCCACCTTTGGAAATGTCTACTTTTGGTATCAAGACGATAACTAATTCTTTTGAAAACAAAGATTTAAGTGATTTTAATCCAAATATATATAATATTGATATCTGCACACCCCAAAAAATTTGTACAATGTTGGATGAAATTTGTGAAGAATATTATCAAAATTCGAAGGGAACACCATATACAGATAATGATTATGTGAAAGGTGGAAACTTTGAGCAAGCTATGGATGAAATTGCAAATTATATAGGGAAAATGAAAAAATAGTTATGTTATATATTTTAGATTTATTTAAATTTTATTTAAAAAAAAGAAAATTGTTATTTATAGGTAACAATACAAAATTTTCTGGTGATATCTACTTTAAAAATCCTCAGTATATAAGATTGGGGGATAATTGTTACATAGGACCAGAATGTAAAATCGAAGCGTGGGATCATTATGGCGAAGATCGGTTTAATCCCCAAATCATATTAGATTCTAATGTACGAATTAATTCGAAATGTCATATTGGTGCTATAAGAAAAGTTGTTATTGGAAGTGGGACCCTTATTGGAAGTAATGTGATGATAATTGATCATTCGCATGGTAAAAGTGTATTAGGGGAAATGAAAAGGCCGCCTGCAGAAAGAGAACTCTATAGTAAGGGTTCGGTTGAAATAGGAGAAAATTGCTGGATTTGCGAAAATGTCTGTATTTTACCTAATGTCCATATAGGTAGAGGATCAATCATCGGTGCTGGAGCCGTTGTCACTAAGGATATTCCTCCTTACAGTGTTGTAGGAGGAAATCCGGCTAAAGTAGTAAAGAGTATTAATTATAATGAAAATAAGCTCAGTTAGAAAAAATGCTGTTTTAAATACGGCTAAGCAATTATGCCAAATACTTTTTCCAATAGTAACCATACCTTACGTAACTCGTATTTTAGGGGCGCAAAACTACGGGAAAATAAATTTCTCCAACTCGATAGTTAATTATTTTGTACTACTGGCAAGCTAATGCCAGAATTATTCCCCTTATAGAAGATATTGACATAATCAGATACTCTAGGAATTTTTCATCACAAGAAAAGAGGAGAGAGTTAGAGCGCTTAAACTTAGCAACTTGTATAATCTCTCAAAATTATAATATGTCAAAGTTTTTAAAAAATTCTGGGGTAGAGAAACCGACTGTGGAAATGAATGTATTAGATTTTTTGACGAATTCAACTATCAAAGACGTGATATCACATTATAGCAATGATGTCATTTGTTATGGTGGAAATTTGAGTTATAAACAATCAGGCTTTTTAACTAAACTTAAATATCAAGATATTGGAAAATTACAGTATTATGTTTATGGCAAGGGAGAAGTAAGTAATAAATTACCACATAATGTAATCTATAAAGGTGGTTTCTCAGCAGAGAAAAGTATTGAGAAATTGAAAGGAGACTGGGGATTAGTTTGGAATGGTAGTTCTGTAAACATTAATGATGAGGATGATAATGCCAAATATTATAAATTTGTGAGTCCTCATAAATTTTCAATGTATGCTTTATGTGGTATGCCAGTAATTGTTTATAGTAAGTCTGCTATGGCGCAGTTTGTTAAAGAAAATGAATGTGGGATATTAATTAATAGTCTTAGTGAAATTCCTCAAAAAATCGGTTCAATTTCTAAAGATCAGTATACTAGATATAGAAATAACATTTTACGTATAGCAATACATATTTCCAAAGGAGACTTCACAAAAAAATCTGTTAGGGAAGTTGAAATGTTAGCCAACATTAATAATGATTTAAAAGGTTAAGTTGAGGAAGTTAAGTATGTCTACATTAAAAGATCGATTAGCTTTTTATCGATTTAAAAAAGATGGCGAAAAAGAAATCCGAATAATTTCACAACGGTTGCTAACTTTTTTCCAATACAAAATGTTAGTGTTGGAAATTATTCCTACGGTATTATTGATTTTCATGCGATTACTAATAATAGATTATATATAGGTAATTTCTGTAGTATTGCAGAAAATGTTACTTTTTTAGCTGGGTTGGATCATCCAACTGATTTAGTTTCTACATATCCATTTAAGTCTTACTTTATGAATGGCATTGATGCGATTTCTAAAGGCGATATTATAGTTGATGATGATGTTTGGATAGGATATGGAGCAACTATCTTATCTGGTGTACATATTGGTCAAGGGGCAATTATTGCTGCAGGGGCAGTAGTTACTAAAGATGTTCCGCCATATGCAATAGTTGGTGGCGTTCCAGCTAAAATTTTGAAATATAGGTTTTCAAAAGAAATAATTCACGAATTGTTAAAAATTAACTATGAATATTTAAATCCACAAATCATATTAAAAAATAAAAAAATTATGTATCAAAAAATTGAGAGTGTTGAACAAGCTAAAGAACTCGTTCAACGCTTGCAGAATTCGAAATAAAGGAGAAATTTGTTGAAAAATAAATCTTTGGGTTTAAACGCAATTTTTAATGGATTGCAAAGTATGTTAAATATGCTGTTTCCCTTGATTACTTTTCCATATATTTCTAGGGTTTTGTCAGTTGATGGAGTAGGTAAATATAATTTTGCGAGTTCGATAAATAGTTACTTCTTAATGATTGCAGCGTTGGGTATAAGTACTTTTGCAGTTCGTGAAGGTGCGAAACTAAGAGATGATCGAAAAAAATTAGCGAATTTGCTAGTAAAATATTTACAGTAAACTTAATATCAACATTCATCTCATATTTTTTATTACTATTATTACTACTTATTCCTAGTTTACATACATATATAGTTGCAATTTTAATATTTAGTATTCAAATTTTTTTCACTACGTTAGGTGTCGACTGGTTGTATATAATTTTTGAAGAATATGGATACATTACAGCTAGAAATATTATTTTTAAAGTTATCTCAATAATTTTATTGTTTATATTCGTTAGAAATACTGATGATTATTTGAACTATGTGGCGATAACAGTCTTTGCTACTGCAGGATCTAATATTTTAAACTTTTTTCATGCTAAAAAATTTTGTGAGATAAAAATCAATTTTAAGATTGATTGGTCCAAATATTTGCCACCAATTTTAATAATCTTTGCATCAAATGCTGCAATACAAATATATACTAGTTCAGATATAACTATTTTAGGATTTCTTAAAAATGATTATGTTGTGGGGATTTATAGTGCATCAACAAGAATATATAACGTGATTAACAGTACTTTAATATCCGTAACTGCTGTCGTCATTCCCCGATTGGCCATGCTAATGGGGAAAAAACGGATGAGGGAATACTATAGATTATTAAAACAAGTAATAAATATTATCTTTATTCTTTATATTCCTGCTATATTAGGGATATTCATGGTAAGTGGGGATATTGTTAAGTTATTATCGGGCAATAATTATTTGAGATCAGTATCGTCTTTAAGAATTCTATGTTTTGCACTATTTTTTAGTGCTTTAGCAGGAACTGTGAATCAATGTGTACTATTACCTGCTAAAAGGGAAAATAAATCTTTAATAAGTACCATAATTAGTGCAGGAGTAAATATAGGATTGAATTTTATTCTAATTCCTATTTTTTCTGAGAATGGTTCTGCACTAACCACCGTAATAGCAGAATTTACTACTTTATCATTAATGATATATTATGGGCGCGATATTTTATTAGGGATATTTAATGATATGAGAACGTTTAAAAATATCGAGCAGATTTTTTTGGCTAGTATATTCGTCATAGTTCTATGTTGGTGTTGTCAACTGTTTATAACTAATTTAATTTTACGCTTATTTATGTCAGTTGTTTCTTCGGGTTTGGCATATGTAACGATACTTTACACATTAAAGAACGAGATCGTATGTGATTTTGTAGACCAAATTAAGTTCAACATTAAAAAATAGAAATAAATTTATTTTGGGAGAAAATCCTTGGAGTCAATTGCGAATAATATTTCATCATACAATATCATTGCTAACTTTATACCTGGTATAATTTCAATTATAGGAATGAAATACTTTTTGAATTTTGACATTACTCATCTAAATAATTTATGGGTTGCTGTACTTGCTTATTTTGTTGGTCTAATAATCAATAGGTTAGGTTCAATAGTAATAAAGAAGCCTTGTAATTTATTAAGATGTTGCAAGCAACAGAATTATAAATTATTTATAGAAGCAGAGAAAAAGGATTCAAAAATAAGTATTTTGTCAGAAACTAGTAATATGTATAGAAGTTTTGCAACAATGTTTTTAATTGCAATATGTATTTGTTTTTATAAGAATATATCATCTAGGAACATGCTACCTTTCTTATTAGGTTTTGCATTATTTCTATACTCATATATAAAACAACAGAAGTATATAAATAGCTTAATAAAATTTTCGAAAGAAGAATAAGTATGTCAAAAATCTTAATTACTGGTGCTAATGGTCAACTAGGGACTGAATTGCGCCATTTACTGGACGAACGCGGAATTGCTTATGATGCACGTGATGCTAAGGATATGGACATTACGGACCGTCAAACAGTTGAAGAGCAGGTAACGGCCCTTAAGCCTGCAGTAATCTATCATTGTGCGGCCTATACGGCAGTCGACAAGGCTGAAGACGAAGGTAAGGAAATCAACTGGCGGGTAAATGAAGAGGGCACTCGCAACCTGGCTGAAGTAGCAGCTAAAGTTGGTGCCAAGCTGGTTTACCTTAGCACGGATTATGTATTTGATGGTACTAAGACAGGCGAATATGAAGTTGACGATCCTACCAATCCTAAAAATGAGTACGGCAAAGCCAAACTGGCTGGAGAAAAGGCTATTCAAGCTGCCATGACTGATTATTACATCATTCGGACTTCATGGGTATTTGGCGAATATGGCAAGAACTTTGTCTACACGATGCTGCGCCTGGCTAAGGATCATGATCGCTTGACAGTAGTTAATGATCAAGTTGGCCGCCCGACCTGGACTCGGACATTGGCAGAATTTATGACGTATCTGGTTGATCATCATTGTGAATATGGCGTTTATCAATTGTCGAATGAAGATAGTTGCTCTTGGTATGAATTTGCCTGTGAAATCTTGAAAGATAAGGATGTAGAGGTTGCTCCAGTTACCTCTGAAGAATATCCGCAAAAAGCATATCGACCACGTCATTCCATTATGAGCCTGAAAAAAGCGGAAGCCACTGGATTTACCATCCCGACGTGGCAAACTGCTTTACAGGAATTTATGAATCAGATTCAAAACAATCATTAATAATTGAAAACAACCTTCTATACATAAGATGACGCGTATAGAAGGTTGCTTATTAGCTACTAAAGAAAGCGCATACATAATTTGGTAGTAGGCAATAGCGTATATAGTATGGAAGGACAAGGTATTATATTGCTTGGTCAAGTATCCTATTAAATCACTAACCGCTGTGATGACGAACTTACAGCGCCAATACTAGTTACTGTTTAGATTGCACAGTATGTTTTGGTAATTAGTCTTGCTGGTCTGTATTACCGTTTTGACGAGATTCTTTTAACCTCTCGATAAAGTCAATAATCATAATTTTTTCCGCTTCAGATATATTGTCATCAATGTGAGCAGCGATTTCTCTAGTTACACCGACTGTATAATGTTCATCGGTTAAATATGACACACTGACATGATAATGACTTTTTAGTTTATAGAGCTTTTCTTTAGTTGGAACATCTCCGTTTAGCCATGCCATGATTGTTGGGTATGTTTCATGAATGCGTTCGGAAAGCTCCAATGGCGTTTCGTTGTTCTTATCCATCAGTGCGGCAAGATTATTTGCAAAGTTTTGAGACCGAAAAGAAATAATGTTTTCCATCGCTAACTACTCCTAAAATGATATGAAACTGTATTCATGATTATATAGCGAAAAGCAGCTAACTTGATGTACGTGTTATTAACATAAAGTACTTTTGTTAAACATGATATATCTGCACGGTGATGATCTGTTAGTTTATACTATCTTTTTTGATTAAGATTAGTTGCCTTTACAATTCCCTGCTGTATGAAAGAGAAAAGGGTTAGGCGCAACCAAGCACCTAGCCCTTTAGTGTGTAAAATCTGCTAGAAAGATATGTATTTATATAATTATTTTAGCGCTATGGGCTATCATCGGCAACTGGATAGAACGCTTTCATTGCTATGGCTTATGATTTCAGCAGGCAGATGCCTTATGATATACTCGGTTCAAAAGCTTTAGAACACAGTGGCTGTAAAGGCAAATATTTGGAGGAAACTGATATGGCAAAGCCAATTCCAACCTATATAATCAAGGCTGCACTGAATGACTTTCGATCACCGGCAACCTGGCGGCGATTCAAGATCAAAAAGAATCTGCCAATTACTGAGCTGGCATACTATCTGGAAATCATGTTTGAAATGTACGCGGAGCATCAGTATGACTTCACCTACCAATCTGATGACGGTCTCGTGGTGATGGTGAACAATCCTGAAGAATACGGCATGGTACCAAGTTTTCCAGGCGGACCTAAGATCAAGTACGTTGGCTTAAATGATTTTCGACTCAACTATTCTAATGTCGGGGATGAATTCTTATTCCGCTATGACTTTGGCGATGGCTGGGAAATCAAGCTGAAAATTGAGCAGCTGGACGATCAAAATGAGCTGAGTGCCAAGAATCTACCACGAATTATTGCCGGTAAAGGGTTTGGAATTGTTGAAAACGTTGGTGGCGTTGATGCATTAAAGGAATTTGGCCGCGATCTGAAACGCTCAGACGATCAGTTAAATGATTTTGGAACAATGCTGCCAGAGCCTTTATTTGATGTGGCGGATGTCTTCACCTTGAACTACTACAACCAAGATGAACTCAACTGGCGGCTCAAACGGCTGATTCGTTACTATCGCTAGGCCTATGATGGCATCGAAATCTCCAATCATGCCATTGACCTGATTGAGCGCTACTATCCGGAGTTTAAATTAAGTTAGGATCTTTTAGATTTTAGATTGCTATCATCCGATTATGAACGTGATTGGTGTTTGTAGTTGGATGGTGTCAGGGGCAATTAAAAATTGTACAGAAATGGCAATCTCAAAATGTACAATTATGGCAGTTTAGGATGGCAATTTATGGTTAGTCGCTGATTTTAATCGGTGGTGGCAGGCAGAATTAAGCAGTAATCGTGTATGATCTAATTTGAGCATTTTGAGACCGCCAATGATATCATGATTAGATTCAGCAGTGCATCGATTCTATTTTCGGTACAAAATCAGCTTAAATTGCATCGAAAAATAAATTGCAGACTAAAAAACCAGATCACAGCTTGAACGGCGATCGGTATACCGCGACAACAAATATACCGATAAGCTGGCTGATAACTATGACTTCATGCCCAAGATCGTCGCGCTTGATGATGCCCAGCACATTATTGACATCATTAACGAAACGGCGCAAAAATGCGGTTAATACTATCAGCAGCACGATGCCTGGAACCATGAAGCGGATAATCTGACGCATCAGCCGGGAACCCCTTGGAGCATCGTGTATGCACAAGGGCAAAACACCTTATTGAGCGATGATGATATTTTGAAGTACCGCGCGCTGGAACGACTGTAATTTAAACATTTCTAAAGCCCGCGCCTGATGCGAGCTTTTTTCTTTTAGGATCGTTATAATGAAAGAAGTTAAATTACGAAAAAATGAGGAGTACGGCTTATGAAAATTTTGATTGTTGATGACGATAAAGATATCGTTCAATTATTAGAAATCTATGTCCGCAACGAAGGCTATGAGCCAATCACGGCCTACAACGGCAAAGAAGCCCTGACCAAATTAAACACCAACCCTGATATTAGCCTGGTAATCCTAGACATCATGATGCCGGAAATGGACGGGATGGAAGTTATCAAGCAGGTGCGTAAGGATTCATCCATTCCAATTTTGGTGGTTTCGGCCAAGACAACGGATATGGACAAGATTCAAGGCTTGATTACGGGGGCCGACGATTATGTCACCAAGCCTTTCAATCCGCTGGAGGTCATGGCCCGCGTCAAATCCCTGCTGCGGCGGAGTAAAGGCGATCTGACCAATGATGAGCCAGATGTCTTGAACGTTGGCCCACTGGTGATCAACAAAGATTCGCACGAGGTCAAGACGCTCAAGGGTGATACGATTCAGCTGACGGCGCTGGAATTTGGGATTTTGTACCTGCTGGCTAGCCACCCCAACCGTGTTTTCAGTGCGGATGATATTTTTGAACGGGTTTGGCAGCAGGAATCCGTGGTTTCGGCCAAGACGGTTATGGTTCACGTCAGCCACCTGCGCGATAAGATCGAAGCCGCTACCGGTGGCGAAAAGGTTATCGAAACGGTCTGGGGCGTTGGCTACAAGGTTGAAAGCCACTAGTTTTGATTTGATAGATGAGGTCCGGCGCTCAGATGAATGGGCATTGGGCCTTTTATCATGTTTGATCGGCAGGCTCGCGGCATTTCCGTGGGCGGTTAGGGGGTAAAGTTTGAAATTAACTACGCGTGAAAAGAGCTCGCTGTTTTTCGAGGGCGTCTCAACGGTGATCTTGCTGGCCATGATCAATCTGGCCATCGTCGTGATTCTGCAATGGATCGTGCGGCATAATCCTGGCGTCAACAGCGGGATTTTCATCATTAAGCAGTCCTTGGCATTTGGCCCGATGGAGATTCGCATTTGGAGCTATCAGCGTATCGTGATCGGCATCATGCTGGTGATCGATGTCTGGGTTCTCTGGTGGCGATTGATGCGGCGCTACCGGCAATACCAGCAGGATCACATTATCAGAGAACTGCATTACATCGCGCAGGGACATTTGGATCACCGCATTCCATTTAAGCTCAACGGTTCGCTGCAAGACGTCATCACCAGTGTCAATACGCTGGTCGATAGCGTCGTTCAGTCAATGGATGATGAGCGGCAGGTGGAAAAGTCCAAAGATGAACTGATCACCAACGTCAGCCATGACCTGCGCACGCCGCTGACCAGCATTATCGGCTATCTGGGGTTAATCGAAAACAAACAGTATCATAACGAGCAGGACATCTTGCAATATACCCACATTGCCTATGAAAAAGCCGTGCAGATGAAAGGCATGGTCGATGATCTGTTTGAATTTACCAAGGTGCAGCAGCATGGCGCCCCGCTTAACTTAATGAAGGTTGATCTAGATCCGCTGTTGGAACAGGTCAGCGCCAGTTTTGAGCTGGAAGCCGAGAAAAAAGGAATTGAGATTTCTACGCATATTGATCCCAAACCGCTGATGATTGAAGCTGATCCGGAAAAACTGGGCCGGGTTTTCAGCAATCTGGTGTCAAATGCCTTGAAGTATGGTCATGGAGCAACCTGGATCAAGCTTTCGGCCTCGCGCTACCATGAAATGATTATCGTCAAAGTCGCTAATAATGGGGAACCGATTCCACAAAAGTCGCTCAAGCACGTCTTTGACCGTTTCTACCGCGTTGAGTCATCGCGTTCCAAGGCGACTGGCGGGACTGGACTGGGTCTGGCAATCGTCAAGGGCATCGTGGATCGGCATCATGGTCAGGTCTCGGTAGCCTCTGATGAAAAGGAAACTGCCTTTACCGTAGTGCTGCCAGCCAGTCAAACCGCGCCATCAGAAGCAGCAGTCAATGGGGACGCTGCCAAAGCACAGCCAGCTGAGTAGTTAAATATCTACTATGGCCAGCGATTCAGCAATGATTTAGGCAGTCGGAAAATCAGTTTTGCTTAACGCTCAGCAAAAACCGAACTAAATCGGGCTATTCTGGTATTCTTTAAAATTTAAATATGTTAGACTGGAATTGCATCGTGTTCAAAGGAATGCGAGATAAAAGATGAAAAACATTTAAATGCTGGGGGATATACTTTTTGGCTAAAGCACAGCAAATCAATCCAGAAGGTGCCAGATGGCTGCAGGTCTTGGGCGTTTCGATGCCGCTTTGCCTGAGTTACGTGCCAATTGGCGTTGCCTGTGGGATTTTGTTACACGCCGCGGGGATGAACTTCCTGCTGACGTTTCTTGTTTCGGTGATGGTTTTCTCCGGCGGGGCTCAATTCATCTTGGCTTCGCTGTTGATGCTTGATGCACCCATCTCCTCAATTTTTATGACGCTGTTTTTCTTGGAACTGCGCTATGCATTGCTGGGATCCAGTCTTTCCAAGTATATGCAAAATGAGTCGCAACGTTTCGTCTGGCTGTTTTCCGTTTCAATGAACGACGAAAACTATGCCGTCAACTATCTGAAATTTGCGACCGACAAAAACTGGACGCCTAAAGATGCCTTGTTGGTAGAGCACTATTCGCTTTTATCATGGGCGGGGGGCAATATGGTCGGCGGTCTGATCGGCAGTGCCGTGCACATCGATCTGGAAATCGTTGACTTTGCCTTGACGGCGCTGTTCTTGTACATGATCGTAATGCAGGTGCGCAATCACTTGTCACTGTTGATCAGTCTGGTTTCAGCGGTACTGGCAGTCATCTTCTTGAGTCTGACCAAGAGTACGCTGGGAATCATCATTGCTACTTTGATTGCCTCGTTTATCGGTTTCATGATCGAAAATACGGTTCGTCAACGTTCTGATCATCCCGACGATGCCTGGATCATGCGCAAACTTTTCCGACCGGCTTCATCGCGTGATACGATCAGCGACCGGCAGGAAAAGGATCGGGAAGCTGAGGTTGAGGCCGAGCTGAAAGCCGAGTTGAAAGAAAAACTGCAAAATGATGCCAAAACCGATGAAGCAGCCAGTGATTCGGCAGCGGTCAAGCAGGAGAGCAAGAAATCGAGTGGAGATAAATAGACATGAGTGATTTATTAACTGGTATGCCGGTGCTGTCGTTGGTGCCCAGTCATCACAACCTGACCTATCATTTGATCGTCATCGTGATCGCGGCCATTGCGGCATTCATCCCGCGCTACTTTCCAATGCGTTTCTTTACCAACCGGAAGATTCCGCTGTGGTTTAACGAATGGATGAAGTACGTGCCGGTCAGTCTGTTTACGGCATTGGTCGTTAAGTCGATCTTTATGAGTAAGACCTACGCCTTTGTGCCATTTGGTCATGTCAGTCAAATCCTGGCAGCTGTTATCGTAATGATCGTTGCCTACTTTACGCGTTCCATGGCCGTTTCAGTAATCGGCGGGCTGGCTGCGGTATGGCTGATTTCTTTGGTAATTTAAAATAATTGCAAATAATTGAAGCGTCATTTTCAAAAGCATGATGGCTGGGTTCTGAGCCTGGCATGATCATCATGGGCTGCCTTGCGTCGGAATTGTCCGCGCTGGCTGAAAATGGCGTTTTTTAAATTTCATTGTGGTTTGATCATTGAGTCGTTGTGGTGCATCATAATGGCTTTGCCAAATTGACGTGTTCGAATTTCAGTTTTGGGCAAAGCGAGTGCTATGAGCAATGTATCGGTGACTGCTCGGCTACATGTAGTGACGCGTCGGTGAATGCTCGGCTGCGGGTAAGATCTCATTGGTAATTGCCTGCTATTTGGACTGCCGATAGTATTCCATTGGTGGCTGTCAGAATGTCCGCACCAGTTAATTTGCCATCTTTTAGTCAATTCGGTCAATTTAATCCGTCACTGGTTAGCCAAATAGTTGCGTGATTGCCTGGTTCGATTTGAAATTGGGGCTTTTTCACTTTGAGTTAGGCTGGATGGGGCGAATCGGCTTATAATTGGACCAAGAACCGATAAAATGAGGGGAGCAATTTGATGAAGAAAGCATATTTGATTCATGGGACCTCTACTCGTGATGATGACTGGTTCCCATGGCTGGAAAAAGCGGCCCGGCCGGCAATTGAGCTGGATCGTCTCTGGCTGCCGGATCCGTTTGCCCCGCAACAGGCAGCATGGAATCAGGCAGTTGATGATCAAATCAAGGCCGAAGATGGGATTACGCTGGTAGCGCATAGTCTGGGCTGCATAACGGCAGTGCGCTGGCTGGCTCGTCATGACGTCAAGAACGTGGGCCTGCTTTTGGTGGGGGCGTTTGATCAGCCACTGCCAAACTATGCCGGACTGGATGAATTTATGCAGGGCAGTGTTGACTATCGCCAGGTACGGCCAAAGATCAGCCGCGCGACTGTGATTGCAGCGCAAAACGATCCGATTGCACCTTACCAATTCGGGGTTGCCATGGCCAATCGTCTGGGGGCCAAGCTGATTGTGCGTCCTGATGGCGGGCATTTCCTAACCAGTGATGGCTTTACGGAATTTCCGCTGGTATTGACGGAACTAAAGCGCGTTGCCGGCGTTGAATGACTGGATGGCACTTGCCAGATTCAATTCGACCAGCATTATTTCGTAACTGGCGGTGCTGACTGGTTCCTGCACTGGCATTCTTATAAGATCCATTGCAAGCCCCAGACTGCCTTAATCTTCAAAAATAAAAATCCGCCACGCTGCTGACGTGACGGATCTTTTTAGTTAGTGCTTGTTGCTCATGTAGTCGCGCGTCATTGGCAGGTTCTTGCCGGATGCGCCTTTGGTAATCAGAAACTGCATAACGTCAATGTTGCCGGATTCAAACGAGGCCGCGCATGCCTGCAGATACAGATCCCACATGCGCGTGAACCGCTCACCCATCATGTCTTGAATGTGAGCCCGGTGCGCGTTGAAGTTCATGTCCCAGATCTCCAGGGTACGCTGATAGTGACGCCGCAGCATTTCGATATCAGCAATCTGCAAGTTGTTTTCAACGATATGGCCAACCATTTCCTGCAGTCCAGGGACATAGCCGCCAGGGAAGATGTACTTGTTGATCCAGCCGTTGTAGGCCCCGCCTTGCTGTCGCGTGATGCCATGAATCAGTGCCACGCCGTCATTGGTTAGGTAGCGGGCAACGTCTTTAAAGTACAGGCCTAGATTTTCCTTGCCGACGTGTTCGAACATCCCCACAGAAACGATGTAGTCCCATTGCCGATCGCCCAGTTCACGATAGTCCATCAACAAGACCTCGGCCACGTCCTGCAGGTGTTCTTTTTCAATCGTGTTCTGCACTAGCCGATACTGTTCCTTGCTCAGCGTGACGCCGGTAACTTTCAGCCCGTATTCGCGAGCAGCCGTCGGCATCAGGGTACCCCAGCCGCAGCCAATATCAAGCAGCGTCTTACCTGGTTGCGGATGGAGCTTGTTGATGATGTGGTGCACCTTGGCCATTTGAGCAGCTGTCAGGTCATCGTGGTTGCCATTGGTAAAGTAGGCACATGAATAGGTCAGCGTGTCATCCAGCCACAGCTTATAAAAATCGTTGCCGACGTCATAATGGCTTTGGACGTCACTGGCGCTTTCCTTTTCACCATGACTCTGTTTGGGCATCATATGGCGGAACTTGCTGCTGCGCATAAAGCTGTCTTTGCTTTCGTAGGCCGATTCAATGACTTTTTGAATGCTGCCGTCAATTTCGATTTTCTTATCCATGAAGGCCTCGCCTAAAGCGATTGAAGCGTTTTTGGTCAGGTCGCGCACTGGGATCTTCTCGTTGAACCGGATCGTTGCTTGCGGCTCGCCATTGCCGTAAACGACTGAGGAACCATCCCAGAATACGATTTTGACGGGGATGGTAAATGAGCGACTCAGTAGGACTTTATAAAACGTCTTTTCCAACATGTGCTTTTCCTTCTTTCCAATCCGTATGCAGGTTATTATACACCAGGCAGTAAAATTAGGCGGAATTTGCATCATAGCATGCTATACTTAGGCTAAATTGTCTAAAAATAGGAGGGATTGGATGGTCAATGCATGGCATCGATTCATCGATAACGTACCATTAAGGCGGTTTGCGGTGTTGGCGCTGTTGATCTGGGTGCTCTATTTGGTACGAGGAATGCTGAGCGCAATTCTGCTGACGTTTATCTTTACATACATTGTAGTGCATTGGGTTCGCTTCGTTCAGCGCTGGATTCCCAGACTACCCTCGCTGTTGGTGGTCTTAGCAACCTATGTCGTTTTGATTGCGGCCGTCTACTTTGCGGTAACCAAATACTTGCCGCTGCTGATCACGCAGATTGTAAAGATGGTCAATTCGGTCTTAAAATTCTATCAATCGCAGGATGGTTCTTGGCTGATCAAACAGCTCAATCACTACATTAGTGCCAAAACCGTCACAGCCCAGGTCAAGCATGGCATCAACCTGGCTTTTTCGACTTTAACCAGCCTGACGAAGATGGCAGTGACGTTCTTTATGTCATTTATTCTGAGTTTCTTTTATACGATTGAGCTCAAGCAGATGTATTCATTTAGCCGTTTGTTTTTAACTAGTGAATTGTTCAGCTGGCTGTTTGAAGATATCTACTATTTTGGCAAGAAGTTTGTTAATACGTTCGGTGTGGTTTTGGAGGCGCAGTTCTTTATTGCACTCTGCAATACGGCGCTGACAACGATCTGTCTGATGTTTATGCATATGCCGCAGATTCTGGCGCTGGCTTTGATGGTCTTTATTTTCAGTCTGGTGCCGGTTGCTGGGGTGATCATCTCACTGATTCCGTTGAGCATGGTTGGCTATTCAGTTGGTGGCATTCGCGACGTAATCTACATCATCATTATGATTATTGCAATTCATGCACTGGAATCGTACGTCTTGAATCCCAAGTTTATGTCCAGCCGTACGGAACTGCCAATCTTTTATACGTTCGTAGTGCTGATGGTCAGTGAAAAACTGTTTGGCACCTGGGGCTTAATCGTCGGCGTGCCGATTTTTACTTTCCTGCTTGATATTATGGGAGTAAAGTCGATTGGCGATAAAAAACAAAATGAATAGTTTTAACGACCAGCATTGATGGAAATCGGTGCTGGTCTTTATTTATCAACAGGGCATCCGGCGTGGGCGCTTTGAAATTTAAGAAGGGCGGCGTTGGGCAATGCGAGATAGTTGTGGATTGTCATTCTCATTCAAAAGCAATCGTTTTAAATTGTTGATTAATACAAAATTAAAAACGAATTAAAAAACGTGTTGACTTTCTAATGATCAACTCGTAGACTAAGACACATCAAATATTTACTACGGCAAAAGAAAGGAGCCATGGATCATGAAAAAGCAATTATTCGAACAACTTAACAACATGGCTCTTCAATTGAACGCCCTACTGCTACTGCAGGTCAAGGACCCGGTTGCGTGATTAAGCATTTTTGCTGATCAGCGATTGAGCCCTTCTTTCTGTTGGCATGAGGGCCGATCGATACCGGTTGAGAAAAGCCCTCATTCCATTGCGGATGAGGGCTTTTTTCTTTGATTAAATGCAGTCAGCAAAATATTTGATTGATTGAATGATGAGAAAAATTAAACAAGGGGAGTCAGGCTTATGAAGATTAAAAATAAGAAAACGGGGATTGCCATAATGATGGCAGCCATGACCATGATGGCAGCAGGATGTTCCGCAACTGGTTCGCAAAAAGGCAACTCAGCTTCAGGCAATACGATTAAGGTTGGGGTCAACATGGAACTGTCTGGCGCGGCCGCTGGTTATGGTCAACAAGAAGAAAACGGGATCAAGCTTGCCGTTCACGACATCAACAAAAAAGGCGGTATTAAGGTTAACGGCAAGAAGATGAAGATCAAGATCATCACGCGCGACAACAAGACCTCAACTTCAACGGCGGCTTCGGTTGCTTCACAATTAACCACCAAGGACAAGGTTGTTGCTACGGTCGGCCCCGCAACGACCAACGCGGCTACGGCAGCTATTCCAAACCAGACTAAGGCGCAGGTTCCACTGGTTTCACCAACCGCGGCTGATCCTAGCTTTACGCGGACTAAGAAGGGTGGCGTTCAAAAGTACGTCTTCCGGGCCCAGGCACAAAACAACTACCAAGGTCAAGTGGCTGCCAACTTCGCCAACACGCATCTGAAGGCTAAGCGCGTAGCTATCTTGGCTGATAACTCCAGTGACTACGGGACGGGACTTGCCAAAGCCTTTAAGAAGAACTTTAAGGGTACGATCGTTTCAACGCAGTATTTCCAAGAAGGCGACAAGGACTTTAGCTCTTTGATCACGGCTATCAAGAACAAGAAGATCGATGCCATCTACGTTCCGGGCTACTACTCTGAAGTCGGTGTAATTATTAAGCAGGCTCGTGAAGCCGGAATTAATGCCCCAATCATTGGTTCTGGTGGAATGGCAGATCCAAAGCTTGCCAAGATTGCCGGTGCTTCAAACGCAACCAACGTTTACTACACGACGCCATTCTCCACGATTACGGCTAAGAACAATGCCGAAGCTCGTAAGTTTATGAAGGAATACAAGGCTAAGTACGGTCAAACTGCACCAACCTACTCTGCATTGGGCTACGACGCGACGATGATGGTTGCCAATGCCATCAAGAAGGCCGACTCAACCAATTCCAACAAGATTACGGAAGCCTTGGCTAAGACCAAGAACATGAAGGGAGTTACTGGTACGATTTCAGTTAACAAGCACCATGATCCACAAATGAAGATGTCGGTTGAACAAATGACCAATGGTAAGGTTGTCGCCGGCTACACTGTTAAGTAATTAAAGAAAGGGGGCACCAACCGTGCAAATCTTTATGCAGCAACTGATCAACGGTCTCTCGCTCGGCAGCATCTACGCGCTGTTGGCTTTGGGATACACGATGATCTATGGGATTATCAAGATTATTCACTTCGCGCATGGTGACGTCTATATGCTGGGGGCGTTCTTCGGCTACTATACGATCAACGTTTGGCATTTCAACTTTATCATGGCGCTGTTTGGCTCAATGATCTTCTGCGCTCTGGTGGGCATGCTGATCGAGTTTGTCGCATATCGGCCGCTGCGTCATTCATCACGGATTGCCGTTTTGATTACGGCGATTGGGGTGTCTTACTTTTTGGAAAACGGCATGTCGGTCCTGTTCTCTGGCGACACGCGCGACTTTCCCCAGGTAATCAAGCAGGTTAACTATGAATGGTTCGGCATTCGGGTAACCAATATCCAGCTGTTGATCTTTGCAACCACGATTATTTTGATGATTGTTTTGCAGCTGATCGTTAAGAAAACCAAGATGGGACGGGCAATGCGGGCGGCCGCGGCTGATCCCGTGGCCGCTGAACTGATGGGGATCAATATCAACGGTACGATTTCATTTGTCTTTGCAATTGGCTCGGCTATGGCTGGTGCGGCCGGCGTTTTGATTGGTCTGTACTATAACTCGATTGAACCAGCGATGGGGCTGACGCCAGGGATCAAGGCCTTTGTCGCCGCTGTCGTTGGCGGTGTCGGCTCCATTCCAGGGGCAGCAGTCGGGGCCGTGATTATTGGCTGTCTGGAATCACTGATGCAGGCGATTGGCTTCTCTGCTTTCAAGGATGCAGCCGTCTATGTTGTTTTAATTATCGTATTGCTGTTCTTGCCAGCAGGTCTGTTTGGCAACAAGCAGCCAGAAAAGGTTTAGGGAGGCGCGAAGATGAAAACACGTTGGCAGACCATTGCCATCTGGTTCGTCTGCATGGCAGCCGGATATGGCATTATCTATGCTGGTGAAATGACTGGCGTGGTTGATACGTTTATCGAGAACATGCTGGTTATGATGGGCATCAACATCATCCTGGCCGTCAGTCTGAACCTGATCGTGGGCTTTTCTGGTCAGTTTTCGCTGGGTCATGCCGGCTTTATGGCAATTGGCGCCTATGCAACGGGAATTATGACGCAAACTGAATCAACATTTGCAGGACTGATCTTTTCCATGATTACCGGCATTGTGATTACGATTGTGATTGCTCTGATCGTTGGGGTTCCAACCTTGCGGCTTAAAGGCGACTATTTAGCGATTGCGACGATGGGGGCGGCCGAAATTATCCGGCTGACCGCCAATAACTTAAAGATTACCAATGGCCCCGCTGGACTTTACAACATTCCGCAGCTCGTCAGCTGGCCGATCGTTTATATTATGATGTGTCTGACGATCATTATCGTGACCAATTTCGTTCACAGTAAAACGGGACGGGCAATTCGCGCGGTTCGCAATGACGAGCTGGCAGCCACGGCCATGGGAATCAACGCTACCAAGTACAAGCTGATGGCCTTTGTGATGGGCGCGTCACTGGCAGCTGTAGGCGGTTCGCTCTATGCTTCCTACTTGCAGAGTATTGCCCCAAGCAACTTTAACATCATGGAGTCGGTTTCGATTCTGATTATCGTGGTTTTAGGCGGCATTGGCAGCATTACTGGATCCGTAATTGCTGCCGTCGTCTTAGGAGCAATCGACACGATTCTGCAAAACTTCGGCTCGCTGCGGATGGTTATCTACGCGGTCATGCTGATTGTCATTATGATTGCTAAGCCAAGTGGTTTGATGGGCCGGCGTGAGTTTTCAATTGGCAAATGGCTGGCGAAACGTACGGCCAAAAAGCAGGCGGCCGCTGAATCATAGAAAGGAGCAACTATGGCAGAGAAATTATTAACCGTTCGCAACGTTACGCGACAGTTTGGTGGACTGACAGCGGTCAATGACGTTTCGATGACGATCTATGACAACGAGCTGGTCGCTTTAATCGGTCCCAATGGTGCTGGTAAGACAACCTTGTTCAACATGTTGAGCGGCCTTTTGCCAGCTACCAGCGGCACGATCGCGATTCGTCATGATGGACGCTTCTACAAGGTCAGCGGCAAGGGAGCCACCAGCGTCGCCCAGCACGGCATCTCACGGACGTTTCAAAACATTCGACTGTTTGGCGACATGACGGTGCGGGAAAACATCATGGCGGCGCTGAACAATCAATTTAAGGAAAGCTTTTGGGGTACGATTATTCGAACGCCACACTATTACCGCACTGAACGCGAGATGAATGACGCAGCCCAAAAACTGATTGATCGCTATCATTTGACGGCAGTTACCGATAGTCCGGCCAATAAGCTGCCTTATGGGATGCAGCGGCGTGTCGAGATCGTGCGGGCCCTGGCAACCAACCCCAAGATTATCTTTTTGGATGAGCCGGCTGCCGGGATGAACCCTGAAGAAACCGCGGAATTGACCAAGATGATTCGTCAGCTGCGTGATGAGAATAATCTGGCCGTGCTTTTGATCGAACACGACATGTCATTAGTGATGAGTTTGGCTGAGCGCATCTACGTTCTGGATCAAGGCGAGGTTCTGGCCAGCGGTACGCCTAAAGAAGTCAGCCAGAATCCAGCCGTCGTTAAGGCATACCTGGGAGGTGACATCAATGCTGCAGGTTAAGGACTTAAGCATCAGCTATGGCGCGATTCAAGCCGTGCGTCACGTTGATTTTGAAGTGAAAAAAGGCGAGATCGTGACTTTGATTGGGGCGAACGGCGCGGGCAAGTCAACGATTCTGAAAACCATATCGGGAATCGTCAAGCCGCAGTCCGGATCAATTGAATATCAAAACGAATCGCTGGTGGGCAAAAGAGCGCCTCAGATCGTGGCAGCCGGGGTCTCTCAGGTTCCAGAAGGGCGGCATGTTTTTCCGGCCATGACCGTCATGGAGAACCTGCAGCTGGGATCTTATCTGCAAAAGGATCGCAGCCAGATTGAAGCCCGTCTGCAGGAAATCTATCAAATGTTTCCCATTTTAAAGGAACGCCAGCATCAAGACGCGGCGACGCTTTCCGGCGGTGAGCAGCAGATGTTGGTAATGGCGCGGGCAATGATGGCTAATCCAGACCTCTTGCTTTTGGATGAGCCATCGATGGGACTGGCGCCAATCTACATTCAAAAAGTTTTCGACATCATTCAAAAAATCAACGCGCAGGGGACCACGATTCTGCTGATCGAACAAAACGCGCATCAGGCCCTTTCGATTGCTGATCGGGGCTATGTGATTGCATCAGGCGAGATTCAGTTAACGGGCAGCGGCCAGAAGCTGTTGAACGATCCTCAGGTTAAGCGGGCCTATCTTGGTGAATCGGCTTAAAAGCGCTTTAATTATGTTATATAATAGTAGAAAAGTTCCATTCATTCAGGATGGAGCTTTTTTATTAAGTTTGACAATTTACGGTTTACAAATCATAATAAAGTCGTTATTGTTATGAATGTACTTAATTTGAAGTTTGTTTAGCTAATTATATGCTAAAATGTTCGCTTTTTACGAAATGGAGGAACCGCATCAATGACTGATCTAGAAATTGCCAACGCTGCCGAAATGGAACCTATTACCAAGATTGCTGAAAAACTGGGCTTAAGTGCCGATGAGATCGAACCATATGGCAAGTACAAAGCCAAGATCGATCTGCCGGTCAAAGAAGCCCCTGACAAAAAGCACAAGCTGATTCTGGTGACTTCAATCAACCCCACCCCGGCTGGTGAGGGTAAGTCAACGGTGTTGGTCGGCTTGGGGGATGCCCTGAACCTGCTGGGCCACCAAACCGTGATTGCGATGCGGGAACCATCCATGGGCCCAGTCTTTGGAATCAAGGGTGGCGCAACTGGCGGTGGCTACAGCCAAGTCGTGCCAATGGAAGACATCAACCTGCACTTTACGGGTGACCTGCATGCCTTAACCAGTGCCAACAACACGCTGGCAGCTTTGATCGATAACTACATCATGCGAGACAACGAACTGAACCTGGACCCACGCCGCATTATCTGGAAGCGGGTGGCTGACGTTAACGACCGGGTGCTGCGGCACGTGGTAACCGGTCTGGGCGGCGTAATGCAAGGGGTACCGCGTGAAACCGGCTTTGACATTACGGCGGCTTCTGAATTGATGGCAATCCTTTGTCTTTCTAAGGATCTGGCCGACTTGAAGCAGCGGATTTCCAAGATCGTAGTGGGCTACACCTACGACCAAAAGCCAGTTACGGTTGGCGAGCTTGGCTTTAGCGATGCCATTACGATTCTGCTTAAGGATGCCTTAAAGCCAAACCTGGTTCAGACGCTGGCTCACACGCCGGCCATCGTTCATGGGGGCCCATTTGCCAACATTGCTCACGGCTGCAACTCGGTTCTGGCTACCAAGACGGCTTTGCAGCTGGCAGACTACACGGTAACTGAAGCCGGTTTCGGTGCTGATCTGGGGGCCGAGAAGTTCTTGGACATCAAGCGGCCGGTATTGGGCAAGACGCCTGACGCACTGGTAATCGTGGCTACGGTGCGGGCACTGGAATACAACGGTGGTGCGGCCCTGGCTGACCTGAAAGATGAACAGCTGCCGGCACTGAAGAAGGGGCTGGCCAACCTGAACCGCCACATCAAGAACATGCAGCGCTATGGTCTGCCGGTTGTCGTGGCCATCAACCACTTTACCTTTGACACGGAAGCCGAGATTAAGACCATTGAAGACAACTGCCACGAATTAGGCGTCAACGTGGTTCTGGCTGATGCCTGGGCTAAAGGCGGCGAAGGTACGGTTGATCTGGCTAAGGAAGTCGTTAAGCTGGCCGATCAGCCGAGTGAATTCCATGAGCTCTACAGTGTTGAGGGTGACTCAATTGAAGACAAGGTCAACACGATTGCCAAGACCATCTATGGGGCTAAGGACGTTGAATTCTCCAAGAAAGCTCAAAAACAGCTCAAGAAGTTCCATGAAATGGGCTGGGAAAACATGCCGGTCTGCATTGCTAAGACGCAGTACTCATTTACCGATGATCAAACGGAACTGGGTGCGCCAACCGACTTTACGTTCCACATTCGCGAATTCGTTCCTAAGCTGGGCGCGGGTTTTGTCGTAGCACTGTCTGGCAGCGTGATGACGATGCCTGGTCTGGGTAAGAAGCCGGCTGCCGTTAACATGCACATTGACGGTGAAGGCAACATTACCGGTTTGTTCTAAGATTACTAAAGAAAAGGGCGCGGCAGGCGCTCTTTTTTGCGTTGGGATCATTATGATAAAGACGAACATTATAATTCTCTTATTTATTCTAGTTCGTGAAAAATCTTGTTTTTGCCGAAAACTTTTGCTATGCTAGAGACAGTTTTTAGGAGGTGCCATTGTGAGCAGTGAAATCAGCGTGGTCATGGGCAGCAAGTCCGATTGGCCAACAGTTAAGCAAGCATGTGATATTTTGGATCAGTTTGGCGTCAAGTACGATAAGCAGGTTATCTCAGCGCACCGGATGCCAAATGAAATGTTCGATTTTGCCCAGCACGCGGCAGAAAATGGCGTTAAGGTCATTATTGCCTGTGCCGGCGGGGCCGCTCATCTACCAGGGATGATCGCAGCCAACACGCCATTGCCAGTGATTGGGATTCCGGGGCAGACCAAGGCGTTGGGCGGCATGGACTCGCTGCTTTCCATCGTGCAGATGCCAGCAGGGATTCCGGTAGCCACGACGGCGATCGGCAATGCCGGGGCCAAGAACGCTGCTTTATTGGCCATTCAGATTTTAGGCATCAATGACCAAACGCTGCAGGACAAGATCGTGGCTTTCCGTAAAGAAATGCACGACAAGGCGGTGGCCAGCAATGCCGAACTTGACTAAGCATCAAGAAGCCTACATTGAACAAGGCAAAACCATTGGCATTATCGGCGGTGGTCAGCTGGGGCAGATGATGGCTTTTTCTGCCAAAGCAGCTGGGATGAAGGTTATCATTTTGGACCCCACGCCACAGTGTCCAGCCGCTCAGGCAGCCGATGATCAGATCGTAGCGCCCTATGCTGACGTGGCGGCGATCAAGGAACTGGCGCGGCGGGCTGACGTTTTGACCTATGAGTTTGAAAACGTTGATCTGCAGGCCTTAAAAGACGTTGCTGATCAAGTCGCCATTCCTCAAGGGACCAATCTTTTGTACACGACCAAGAATCGGATTCGCGAAAAAACGTTTTTGCGCGACGCGGGCTTGCAGACGGCGCCATTTGCGGCAGTTAAAAATCGGGCTGATCTGAACGCGGCCGTGGAAAAACTTGGCTATCCCTGTGTCTTAAAGACTTGTGAAGGCGGCTATGATGGTCATGGTCAGATGGTATTAAAGAGTGCGCAGGACTTGGATGATCCGATTACTGAAGAAGTACTGCAGTATGGTGATGACATCTTGGAAGGCTGGGTGCCATTTAAGATGGAATGCTCAGTTATGGTAGCGCGCAATACCGATGGCGATATTACCGTCTTTCCAGTCAGTGAAAACATTCATGCTCATGAAATTCTGCATTTGAGCATCGTGCCCGCCCGCATGCCGGTTGAATGGCAGCAGCGCGCTCAGCAGATGGCCGAAAAGATTGCCGAAGCGATTGATCTCAAAGGCATCTTGGGCGTCGAGATGTTTGTCGGTGCAGATGGTCAGCTCTACGTTAACGAACTGGCACCCCGGCCGCACAACTCTGGCCACTACACGATCGAGGCCTGCAACTTCTCGCAGTTCGCGGTTCACAATCGGGCAATCTGCAACTGGCCGCTGCCTAAGATCAAATTGATGAGTCCAGTCGTGATGGTCAATGTCTTGGGGCAGCACGTGGCCGGCACGCGGCGCTTGATTCATGAATATCCGCAATGGCATTTTCACGATTACGGCAAGGCTGAGAGCCGCCACAACCGCAAGATGGGGCATGTTACCATTTTGACCGATGATATTGAAGCAACGTTAAAGCAAATTAAAGATTCCCATGTTTGGGACGATGAATAGGAGAAAAGATTAATGATTGATCGTTATACCCGTCCAGAAATGAAGAAGCTGTGGAGCGATGAAACCCGCTACCAATGTTGGCTGGCCGTAGAAATCGCGGCTGATGAAGCCTGGAGCAAGCTGGGCAAGATTCCAGCAGAAGACGTTGAAAAAATTAAGCAGAATGCCAAGTTCACCGTTGAAGGCATCCAAGAAATCGAAGCCGTTACGCACCATGACGTGATTGCCTTTACGCGTGACGTTTCCAAGTCGCTGGGTCCCGAACGCAAATGGGTGCACTATGGTCTGACCAGTACTGATGTCGTTGATACGGCGCAAGGCTACCAGCTTAAGCAGGTTAACGAGATTCTGCGTCAAGACATCAAGGACTTCATGGAAATTCTGAAAAAGATGGCCAATGAATACAAGTACACGGTCTGCATGGGTCGGACGCACGGGATTCACGCTGAGCCAACGACTTTTGGCCTCAAGGTTGCCCGCTGGTACTCTGAAATGAAACGCAACTACGAACGCTTCGAACACGCGGCGGCTGGCGTTGAAGCTGGCAAGATCTCTGGGGCCGTGGGAACGTTTGCCGAAGTTGATCCGCGGGTTGAACAATACGTCTGCGAAAAGCTCGGTCTGCGGGCCCAAGAAGTTTCCAGCCAAGTGCTGCCACGGGATCTGCATGCTGAATACATCGCCGCTTTGGCTTTGATCGGGACCAGCCTGGAAGAAATGGCGACTGAGATTCGTTCCCTGCAGCGGACGGAAATCCATGAAGTTGAAGAACACTTTGCCAAGGGTCAAAAGGGTTCTTCAGCAATGCCGCACAAGCGCAATCCAATCGGCTCCGAAAACATCTGCGGCTGCGCGCGAGTATTGCGCGGCCATGTCGTTACGGCCTATGAAAACGTGGCCCTGTGGCATGAACGCGACATTTCGCATTCCAGCGCTGAACGGATGATTCTGCCAGATACGACGGCACTTCTGGACTACATGCTGCACCGGTTTGGCCGGATTCTGGCAAACCTGGACGTCTTCCCTGAAACCATGAAGAAGAACATGGACAAGACGCTGGGCCTGATCTACTCTGGCCGAGTACTGCTCAAGCTGGTCAAGTCCGGTATGACGCGGGAAAATGCCTACGATCTGATTCAGCCATACACGGCTAAATGCTGGGCCGAACAAGTACCATTCCGGCCACTGCTGGAAGCTGACCCAACCATTCAAAAGCAGCTGACTAAAGAAGATCTGGATGATGCCTTTGACTACCACTGGCACCTGCGTCATGTTGACGACATCTTCAAGCGGGTTGGCTTGGACGATTAATTATCATTAAACCAAAGCATCGATTGAAATGATCGGTGCTTTTTTGTTTGACTTGGAATCGATTAAAACACGAACTATAAAATTAAAAACCAGCTTTAGTTAAACGTTAAACTTAGAAAAACCATTATTTTATGATTAAAAACTAAAAAAGGTTCGGTTGTACGCTTGACGATTTTTAAAAATATGCGTACGATAATAGCAGGATTTAACGAACAATTTTCCGTTAACCAATTCATCAATTCGTTTTTAGCCTATAAGGAGGGCAATCAAAAATGGAAAAGCTGTTATATACCGGCAAAGCAAAGCAAATGTGGCAAACCGAAGATCCTGACGTCTTGCGGGTTGTTTACCTGGATCAGGCAACGATGCTCAACGGTAAGCGTAAGGACCACTTTGACGGAAAGGGCGAAGCAGCCAACGACATCTCAACGCTGGTCTTTGAATACCTGATTGATAACGGCATTCCAACTCACTTCATCAAGCGCCTTTCTGAAAAGGAAGAATTGGTTAAGAAGTGCCACATGTTCCCGCTGGAATTCGTTACGCGCAACGTCTGCGCCGGCCACTTCGCCTCCCGTTTCGGCCTGGAAGACGGCATGGAATTGGCCGAACCGGTTGAAGAAACCTTCTACAAGAGCGATGCCTTGGACGATCCATTCGCCAATGAATCCGACGCGGTTGCCATTAAGGCCTGCACGCATGAAGAATATCAACAATGCTGGGAACTGGCCCGTCGCTGCAACAAGCTTTTGACGCCATTGTTTAAGAAGGCTGGCATGAAGCTGGTTGACTTCAAGCTGGAATTCGGCAAGCTTTCGGATGGCTCACTGGTGCTGGCTGATGAATTCTCACCTGACAACTGCCGTCTGTGGGACATCAAGACCAACGCTCACATGGACAAGGACGTCTTCCGCAAGAACCTGGCCGATCTGACCACGACCTATGATGAAGTTTACGCACGCCTGCAAGAAGCCGTTAAGGAGGACTAATCAAATGACTACCGTTCGTATTTACGTTACCTACAAGCAATCTGTTTTTGACCCCCAAGCCGAATCCGTTTTAAATGCCATCCACCAGTTGGGTCATGAAGAAGTCAAGGATCTGACGGTTGGCAAGTTCTTTGATCTGCAGGTTGAAGGCGATCAAGCAGCCGTTGAAAACACGGTTAAGGAAGTAGCGGAATCGCTGCTGGTCAACTTCAACATTGAAACGTACAAGTTTGAAGTGCTGGAGGCGAAATAAATGAAGATTGCGGTCATTCAATTCCCAGGCTCGAACTGTGACATCGACCTGTACTCGGCGCTGCACGATGTCTGCAATGCTGATGTCGAATACGTTTCACACAAGGCCACGAGTCTGGATGGCTTTGATGCGGTCATGCTGCCAGGGGGCTTTTCCTATGGCGACTATCTGCGGGCCGGCGCGATTGCTCGGTTCGCCAACGTTATGCCCGCCGTCATCAAGCTCGCTAATGAAGGCAAGCCGGTTTTTGGTACCTGCAATGGCTTCCAGATTTTAACGGAAGCGGGCCTTTTGCCAGGTGCTCTGAAGAAAAACGACAGCCAAAAGTTCGTCTGTGAAACGGTGCCTTTGGAAGTCGTTAACAACAACACGCTTTTTACCACGCAGTACCAGGCTCACGAACGCATTGCTCTGCCAATTGCACACGGTGAAGGCAGCTACTACGCGGATGAAAAAACCTTGGACGAGCTGGAAGCCAATCATCAAGTCGTGTTCCGCTACGCAAGCGAAAATCCCAACGGCTCTTTACGCAACATTGCAGGGATCGTCAACAAGCGCGGCAACGTATTGGGCATGATGCCCCACCCAGAGCGCGCCGTGGAAGCACTCTTGGGTTCGACGGACGGTTTGCGGCTGTTCAAGTCTTTATTGGAAAACGGCACGGTTAAGACGGAGGCATAATTAGAATGAAGCAAGCAATGACCCCTGAAGAAATTAAGGAAAAGAAACCATATCTCGACTGGAGTCTGTCTGAAAAAGAATATGACTACATCAGCGAAAAGCTGCTGCACCGTTTGCCAAACTACACGGAAACGGGCCTTTACTCGGCAATGTGGTCCGAGCACTGTTCCTACAAAAAGTCCAAGCCAGTGCTGCGGCTGTTCCCCAACAAGAATGACCGGGTTTTGCAAGGGCCTGGTGAAGGTGCCGGTGTCGTTGACATTGATGACGGTCAGGCAGTCGTTTTCAAGGCCGAAAGTCACAACCATCCATCAACGGTTGAGCCATACCAAGGTGCGGCTACTGGGGTCGGCGGGATTTTACGCGACATCTTCAGTATGGGTGCGCGGCCAATCGCTTCCTTAGACTCATTGCACTTTGGCGAATTAAGCGATGCCGAGACACGGATGAAAGTCGATGGCGTTGTACGTGGGATTGGCGACTACGGCAACTGCATGGGAATTCCAACCGTCGCTGGTGAAACGACTTTTGATCCTTGCTACAAGGGCAATCTGCTGGTTAATGCCATGAGCGTGGGCTTGATGGACCAAAAGAACCAGCAGGAAGGGAATGCCTCTGGGGTTGGCAATGCCGTGATGTACGTTGGGGCCAAGACTGGTCGTGACGGGATTCACGGGGCAACGTTTGCCTCGGCTGACTTTGGCTCTGGCAACGAGTCACAGCACTCGGCCGTTCAAGTCGGCGACCCATTCATGGAAAAGCTGCTGATGGAAGCCTGCCTGGAACTGATTCAAGATCATGCGGAATGGCTGGTCGGGATTCAAGACATGGGTGCGGCCGGCATCGTTTCCTCCAGTGCCGAAATGGCTTCTGAAGGTAACTCAGGCATGGACCTGGATCTTGATTTGGTACCACAGCGCGAACCGGGGATGTCAGCTTATGAGATCATGCTGAGTGAGTCTCAGGAACGGATGCTTTTGTGTGTTAAGAATGGCCACGAAGAAGACGTTAAGAAGATCTTTGACTACTATGATCTGGAAGTCGTAACGATCGGCCGGATCACGGAAGGTCACCAATACGTCTTGCACCATGATGGTCAGGTAGTCTGCGATATTCCAGTCTCAACCTTGACGGATGACGTTTTGGAAGTTGAATCAGAAGAAAAGAAGCCGCAGCGCCTGATCGATGCCGAAAAAGCTGCCAACTGGGTCCCTGAAATCGATGACGTCGCAGCAGTCTACCAAGAATTGCTCACGCAGCCAACGATTGCCGACAAGTCTTGGATCACGCGTCAATATGACTCGCAGGTGCGGACTTCCACGGTGGTTGGTCCTGGTTCTGATGCCGGTGTTATTCGCGTGCGCGGCACCAAAAAGGCTCTTTCAATGACGACGGATGGCAACGGTCGCCTGGTTTACTTAAACCCATACGTCGGTGGTAAGATTGCATTGGTTGAAGCAGCTTCTAACATCATTGCTTCTGGCGCTTTGCCATTAGCCATTACGGACTGCCTGAACTACGGTGACCCAACCGATCCCGAAATCTTCTGGGAACTGCATCATTCAATCGAAGGGATGGCTGAAGCCTGCCGCGTCTTTGATACGCCAGTTATTTCCGGTAACGTATCGCTTTACAATGAAAACAACGGCTCGGCCATTTACCCAACGCCAATGGTCGGTATGGTAGGGCTGATCAAGGATGCCAAGTACGTCATCCCATCCCGCGTTCAGCATGCGGGCGACAAGCTGTATCTGGTCGGCAAGACTGGCGATGACTACGCCGGTTCCGAGCTGCAGAAGATGATGACGGGCGAGATTGCCGGTACGTTGGCTGACTTTGATCTGGAACACGTTCATGACTATCTGAGCCGCCTGCTGAAGGCTGAACAAAGCGGTCTGGTTGCCAGTGCCCATGACTTAAGCGAAGGTGGTTTGGCCGTAGCTGCCGCTGAAACGGTCTTCAAGACGGAACTTGGCTTAAACGCTGATTTCCGCGCCTTGGACAAGAAGCAGTTCTTCAGCGAAACGCCGGGCCGGATGCTGGTCAGCGTGGCACCGGAAAATGCAGCGGCCTTTGAAGAAATCATGCAAGACGACGCGATGCCAGCTGGTGAGGTCGCAGCAACGCAATGGCTGGAAATCCATCTGGCTGATGCTGAGCTCAACTTGCCAGTGGCTCAAATGCAAAAACTTTGGGAGGAAGCTTTGCCATGCGCAATGAAATCAAAGGACTAAATGAAGAGTGCGGGGTTTTTGGCGTCTTTGGCGTGCCAGAAGCCAACCGGGTCACCTACTTTGGTCTGCACAACCTGCAGCACCGTGGACAAGAGGGGGCCGGGATCGTCACGACTGACGGCGAGCACCTTTATCAGCACCGGGATCGCGGCCTGCTTTCGGAAGTCTTTGCCGATCCAAGCGATATGGAGCGTCTGATCGGGGATGCCGCGATTGGTCACGTTCGCTACGGTACCAGTGGCCATAACTCTATCAACAACGTGCAGCCATTTTTGTTCCATTTTCATGATGGCGACATTGCGATGGCACACAATGGTCAGCTGACCAATGCCGTTACGCTGCGCCGCAAGTTGGAAGACAACGGTGCCGTTTTTCAATCAGATTCAGACACTGAGATTCTGATTCACTTGATTCGGCAAAACATTCACATGGGCTTTATTCCAGCCTTAAAAAAGACGCTGAACATGGTCAAGGGGGGCTTTGCCTTCTTGTTCCTGCAAAAGGATCGATTGATTGCAGCTTTGGATCCTAATGGTATTCGGCCGCTTTGCCTGGGTCAGATGCCAAATGGTGCCTATGTCGTAACCAGTGAAAGCTGTGCCTTGGATATCGTAGGCGCCAAGCTGATTCGCGATGTCCAGCCAGGCGAGCTGCTGGTGATCGACAAGGATGGTCTGCATGAGGATCGTTATACTGATGATACCAAGCTGGCTATTTGTTCAATGGAATATATCTACTTTGCCCGTCCCGACTCCATTATTCATGGCGTGACGGTGCACAGTGCCCGCAAGCAGATGGGGCGGCTGTTGGCCAAAGAACAGCCAGCACCTGATGCCGACATGGTCATTGGGGTGCCGAACTCCTCGCTTTCTGCAGCTTCTGGTTATGCGGAAGCAGCTGGTCTGCCTTATGAAATGGGGCTGATCAAAAACCAATACGTTGCTCGGACCTTTATCCAGCCAACACAGGCATTGCGGGAACAAGGCGTTAAGATGAAGCTTTCAGCCGTACGCGGGGTTGTTGCCGGCAAGAACGTAGTCGTAGTCGACGATTCGATCGTACGGGGAACGACTTCCAAGCAGATCGTCCGGATGCTGAAAGAAGCTGGCGCCAAGTCGGTTCACATGCGGATTGCTTCGCCGCCATTCCATTTCCCATGTTTTTATGGGATCGACGTTTCCAACCGAGCTGAACTGATGGCGGCTCACTACTCCGTCCCTGAGATGTGCAAATTGATGGAAGCCGACTCATTAGGATTCTTAAGCGTTGATGGCGTCGTTAAGGCCATTAACGTTCCGGATGCCGGTGATGCACCATATGGCGGTTTGACGGTAGCTTACTTTAACGGGGACTACCCAACGCCACTGTATGATTTTGAAGAAGGCTATCTCAAGTCATTGAACGAACAAGAAAAGCGCGCGCGAAAGGAACGACTGTCCAAATGAAGCGGAAACGTTATAAAGAAGCCGGCGTCAACGTTAATGCCGGCTATGAAATGGTAAAAAAGATCAAGGATGCCGTTGCTTCAACTGATCGTCCCGGCGTTGTCGGGGGGATCGGCAGTTTTGGCGGGATGTTTGATCTGACCGCGGTTGCTGGCTTGACGCATCCGATTCTGGTTTCAGGTACGGATGGCGTGGGAACCAAGCTTTTGATCGCCCAAAAGCTGAATCGTCATGACACGATCGGGATCGACTGCGTGGCTATGTGCATCAACGATATCCTGGCCCAGGGCGCGGAACCGCTGTTTTTCCTGGACTATATCGCAACCGGTCACAACACGCCTGACAAGATGGCTCAGATCGTATCTGGCGTGGCAGAAGGCTGCCGTCAAGCCGGGGCAGCCCTGGTTGGCGGGGAAACGGCCGAGATGCCTGACATGTACAGTCAAGATGAATACGATCTGGCTGGCTATGCTACCGGTGTCGTTGATCAAGACAAGATGCTGACGACGGCCTTGCCAAAAGCCGGCGACGTTTTGATTGGGCTGGCCTCATCCGGGATTCACTCTAACGGCTACTCGCTGGTGCGTCAGGTACTGTTTAAGGATAATAACGTTAAGCTCAGTGATCAGCCGGCCGAATTGAACGGTCAAACGGTTGGCGAGGCATTGTTGACGCCTACGCGTATCTATGTCAAGCCGGTGCTGCCGTTGATCAAAAAGGGCCTGATTCACGGGGTCAGCCATATCACTGGTGGCGGCCTGCCGGAAAATCTGCCGCGGATGTTTGCTGACTCGCTGCAGGCCGTGATTGATGCCAGCACCTGGCCCAAGCTGCCGATTTTCAGCTATCTGCAAAAGATGGGCGACTTGGATGCTGATGATCTGTACGGTACGTTTAACATGGGGCTGGGGATGATCTTAGCCGTGGCGCCAGAAAACGTTGCTGCCGTTCAAGATGCTTTAAAGCAGGCTGGCGAAGACTCATGGCAGATCGGCCGGCTGCAGGATCGACCAGCTGATGAAGAAAAACTGATTATTAAATAAAAGAGGCAAGAACATGAACGTGGCAATTTTTGCCTCGGGGAACGGGACCAATTTTGAAGTGCTGACCAAGCATTTTCAAAATGGCGATATTCCCGGCAAGGAAGCCCTGCTTTTTTGCGATCACCCCGATGCTTACGTAATCAAACGCGCTCAAAGACTGGGCGTTCCATATGAAACTTTTACCGTGAAGTCTTGCGGATCCAAGCAGGCCTATGAAGAAAAAATCATGGCCGTGTTGAAGCAATACGACATTGACTTTATCGTTTTGGCTGGTTATCTGCGCATTATCGGACCAACGATTCTTGATAAATACGAAGGCAGCATCGTTAATCTGCATCCAGCCTGGCTGCCCGAATATCCGGGCCTGCATTCGATTGAGCGAGCCTTTGCCGATCACCGTAAGGAAACCGGCGTCACGGTCCACTACATTGACTCAAATCTGGATGCCGGAACGATTATTGCGCAGCGCCACGTGCCAATCTATCCTGATGATACGGTCGACACGCTGGAGACGCGGGTTCATGAAACCGAGCATGAACTGTATCCAGAAACCGTTAAGAAGATTTTGACTGAACGCATTGCAAAGGAGAAAAACAACCAATGAAACGTGCATTAGTTAGCGTATCTGATAAGACCAACCTGGTGCCTTTCGTCAAGGGCCTGAGTGAAAATGGCTTTGAAATCGTTTCGACTGGTGGGACGAAGAAGACGCTGGACGAAGCCGGCATCAAGACCATCAGTATTGAAGAAGTTACCCACTTCCCAGAGATTCTGGATGGCCGGGTTAAGACGCTGAATCCATATGTTCATGGTGGCCTGCTGGCGCGTCGTGACGTTGCAGAACACATGGACACGTTGGACAAATTAAATATCACGCCAATCGATCTGGTCTGCGTCAACCTGTACCCATTCAAGGAAACCATCGAAAAGCCAGACGTTACGCTGGCCGATGCCATTGAAAACATTGATATTGGCGGTCCTTCCATGGTTCGTTCAGCAGCCAAGAACTATCGCGACGTGACGATCGTAACTGACATTAACGATTACGAAACGGTACTTAACGAAATCAAGGCGCACGGCAATACGACGCTGGAAACGCGGACGATGCTGGGGGCCAAGGCATTCCGGACCACGGCTGCCTATGACGCGTTGATCTCACAGTACCTGACGAAGCGCCTGGATTTGGAAGACCCAGAAAAGCTTACGCTGACCTACGATTTGAAGGATACGATGCGCTACGGCGAAAACAGTCATCAAAAGGCTTGGCTGTACGAGGATCCAATTCCTAAGAAGTTCTCGATTCTTGAAGCTGAACAGCTCCACGGCAAGAAGCTTTCCTACAACAACATCAAGGACGCCGATGAGGCATTGCGCAGCGTGCGCGAGTTTGATGAACCAACTGTTGTTGCCATGAAGCACATGAACCCTTGTGGCATTGGTCGCGGTGAAACCCTGGAACAGGCTTGGGATCGTGCTTATGAAGCTGACCCAGTTTCTATTTTCGGTGGGGTAATTGCTTTGAATCGGCCGGTTGATTTGGCAACGGCTGAAAAAATGCGCAAGATCTTCTTGGAAATCATCATTGCGCCTGACTTTGACGAAGATGCCTATGCTGTTTTGGCCAAGAAGAAAAACATTCGCCTGCTCAAGGTTGACTTCTCAGCCAAGGACGAGCCAACGCGGCATGAAGTCGTTTCCGTCATGGGCGGGGTGCTGATGCAGGAACAGGATACGCTTAAAGAAGACTGGCATGACTGGGAATGCGTCACGGACGTCAAGCCAACTGAAGAACAGCTCAAGACGATGATGTTTGCCTGGAAAGCCGTTAAGCACACCAAGTCCAATGCCATCGTGGTTGCCAACGATGAACGGACGCTGGGCGTGGGCTCTGGTCAGCCTAACCGGATCGATTCTTTGAAGATTGCGGTCAAGCATGCCGGTGATGCCATTGATGATCGGACGGTAATGGCATCTGACGCCTTCTTCCCATTCAACGACTGTGTCAAGTTTGCCGGTGAGCACGGCATTAAGGCCATCGTACAGCCAGGCGGTTCGGTTCGGGATCAAGAATCGATCGATATGGCCAACGAAATGGGAATTGCCATGGTAATGACGGGTGTTCGTCACTTCCGCCACTAATTGCGTTTGCAGGTCCGCGGATTGATTTTCGCGGGCTTTTTTGGGTAAAAGAGGTTTAAAAAATGGAAAAGATGAAATTGCTGGTAATCGGCGCCGGTGGTCGTGAATTTGCCATTGCCAAGAAGCTCAACGAAAGTCCTCATGTCGACACGGTTTATTGTGCGCCGGGCAATATCGGCATGGTGACGGCGGGAATCGTGCCTTTAAACATTGCCGAAGACGATTTTGAGGCGCTGATTCAATTTGCTAAGGATCAATCAATTGCCTGGACGTTCGTTGGCCCTGAAGATGCTTTATGTGCTGGGGTCGTGGATGCATTCCAAAAAGCCGGCTTGAAGATTTTTGGCCCCAATCAAGAAGCCGCTCAGCTGGAAGGCTCTAAGGACTACGCGCTGAACTTTATGAACAAGTATCACGTGCCAACTGCCAAGCATGAGACGTTTACGGACCTGAAGTCGGCATTGGCGGGGTTAAACGACTTTGCCCGTCCCGTAGTCATCAAAGCCAATGGTCTGCAGGGCGGCAAGGGAGTCGTGATTGCGCAGACGACGCCAGAAGCCGAGGACACGATTACGGAAATGTTTGAGTTGGGCGAAGAAAAGCTGGTCTTGGAAGAATGTCTGGTGGGGCCGGAATACTCCATGTTTGTCGTAGTTCAAGACGATCAATACCGGATTTTGCCGATGGCGCAGGATCACAAGCGGGCCTACGATGGCGATAAGGGTCCCAACACGGGTGGTATGGGTGCCTACAGTCCGCTGCCACAGCTTAGCGATGCCGAACGTCAGCGCATGATCGATGATGTCGTTGAACCAACCGTCAGCGGGCTGCACCAGGCAGGCTACAACTACCATGGCATCATCTACATTGGTCTGATGCTGACGGCGGATGGCCCGAAAGTCATTGAATATAACGTGCGGCTGGGCGATCCAGAAACGCAGGTCGTCTTGCCACGGCTGAAAACGGACCTGGTTGAGCTGATCGATGCCAACGTCAATGATCAGCCGATGCCTGCCATTGAAGAACGTGACATTGCCGTATTGGGCGTGATTCTAGCTTCTAAGGGCTATCCTAAAAAGCCGGTTCATGGTCAGGCGCTTGGTTCGTTCCCAGCTGCTAAAGACATTGCCATTGACTATGCCAACGTTAAGGGACATCTTGATGAGCTGCATGGTGACGGCGGCCGGCTTTTGATGGTGATTGGCGAGGATGCCGATTTGCAAAAGGCCCAAGACAAGGTTTATGACTATCTGGCTAAATTAGATGAGCCGGAATGCTTCTACCGTCATGACATTGGCGACAAAGCCTTGAAAGATTAATTAAAATAGCGAAAACGGTCGGCGACTCAGTCTGAGCTGCCGGCCGTTTTGATTTGACTGCTGGCCTGTTGATGAGGCGCTGATGATTCGATTGCTGCTGCCCGATTGTTTGCTTTGAAAAGGTCAATGCATGCTTAGGGTGAAACGGAAGCTGATTGCTGGATGGTCTTCGTTTGACGCATTTTATCAAGATCGTTGCCAAGTCAGGATGCTTGTTTAATTATTGCTAGTCGGAAATCCCGTGACTCTAATCGATGCTGGCTGACCAGTTTGTGATTGGCCGAGGGACTGCCTGATCATTGGCGTTTTTGGCTTTTTGTGTTAAAATTAAAAATAGATTAAAATAAAATGAGAGTAAAAGGACGTGGAAAAAATGGAAGACAGCGTCAAGCTCAACATTTTGCAGGAACTGATCCAAATCAATACGGTCAATGGTCATGAGCAGCCGGCTGCTGAATATCTTAAACAGGTATTGAGCGATCATGGTATTGAATCTGATCTGATTGCCCTGGCAGCTGGCCGTACGAATCTGGTTGCCGAAGTAGGCGAACAGGAAGGCCCGGTGCTGGCTTTGGCAGGACATCTTGATACCGTAGACGTTGGCGATTCAAACAAATGGCAGCATAATCCGTTCTGCGGTCAGGTAATTGATGATGCTATCTATGGCCGTGGCAGCGTCGATATGAAAGGCGGCCTGGCAGCAATGGTCAACACCTTGATTGAGCTGAAGGAAGCCGGTCTGCCCAAACATGGCAAGGTTCGCCTGCTGGCAACGGTTGACGAGGAAATTGGCGGTCTGGGCTCGCTTGAACTGACGCGGCAAGGACTGGTCCGCGATGTTGATGCCATGATTGTGGGCGAGGCGACGACCAACCGTTTGGAATACGCACACAGCGGCTCGTTTGACTATCGTGTGAAATCATATGGCCGCCTGGCGCACAGTTCCGATCCCAGTCTGGGTATTAATGCCGTGGCCAATCTGGCGCGCTTTTTTGAATATGAGCGGCATGCGTTTGATGACGTAAAGGCAAGTCCTAGTCTGGGCAGCCTGATTCACAGCGTCACGGTCTTTCACGGCGGTCGCCAGCTCAACTCGATTCCCGACTACGCTTATCTGGAAGGCAACGTGCGGACGATTCCGGAATTTGACAATACGGCGGTACAGAATCGACTCCAGACGCTGGTGGATCGTTTGAACGCGGAGATGGATGGTCAGTTTGAATTAGAGGTCGTAGCCAGTTTTATGCCAATGGCGACTGATCCGGCTGATCCATTCGTTTCCCTGGTGCAGCAGTCATATCAAACCGTTGCCGGGCAATCGCTGCCGCTTGCCGTTTCGCACGGTGCCACGGATGCCTCGCGCTACATATTGGATGAGCACCGTTTTCCAATCGTTGAATGGGGGCCGGGCCGAGAAGAAATGTCGCATCAGATTGACGAAAGTCTGTCAGTTGCGGAGTATCTGCAGGCTGATCAGGTCTACCTGCAGATTGCCAAGGATTTTTTGGGTGATGACTAAAAAACAGGTGGGCGATCAAGACTGTAAGCTGCCATTAGCCAGGCCGGCTGGGTTTGCGGCGATCTTAAGCCGGTTTTAAAATCATGACGAATTAAAAGAATGCCAAAAGAGCAGCTGTTTATCAGTGTTTTACAGAGCATTGGTATCTTACGGAATCGGCAACGTATTAACCAGAAATGCCGTCTTCAATTCCAGCTGTCCGGAGTCGATCAGTGAAAGCCATAAAAAAACTGCCACAGCCGTTGGAATTTTGATACGATAAGGTCAAAAAATAACAATGGAGCGGTGACAATGGAAAAATTCGATCGTCTGGCAAAGCGCGTTGGCAATTTTTTGGAATGCTTTGCCGAAATCTCAATGGCTGTCTTTGGGCTGTGTCTGATTGGCTTTGTTTTTGTCGAACTGTGGCAGTTGGTTAAGCTATCGCCGCTTTTTGCCGGGCACCTATCCTCATTTGACCCAGTATTGGAAAAGATCATTACCTTCTTTCTGCTGTTTGAGTTTTTGGCGATGGCAGCCGCGGCGATGCAGAATCATGGTCATCTGGCAGCCGATTTTTTGATCAGTCTGGGAATCACGGCGTTGTTGAGAGGGCTGATTGCCGAGCATGGTACGCCAACGCAAAACATACTGACCAGTTTGGCGATTCTGGCCTTGATTATTGGCGAGATCTTGATGCATTGGCAAAACAATCGCGAACATCATGACAATAAATGAGTGCTTTCTATTGGCACGAGCGGAAATCTGATTTAAAATATAGCTTGAATTGTTGTGTATTTTATATACGGCTCACTAAAAGAAGAAAGAGGTCAAACGAACAATGGCTAAATTAGTACTGATTCGTCACGGTAAGAGTGAATGGAACAAGTCCAACCAATTTACTGGCTGGGTAGACGTTGACTTGGCTCCAGAAGGTGTTGAACAAGCAAAGGCTGCCGGTAAGGCACTGAAGGAACACGGTCTGGAATTTGACTACGCCTACACTTCTGTTCTGAAGCGTGCGATCAAGACGCTGCACTACGCACTGGAAGAATGCGACCAGCTTTGGATTCCTGAATTCAAGACTTGGCGTCTGAACGAACGTCACTACGGCGCTTTGCAAGGCAAGAACAAGCAAAAGGCTGCTGAAAAGTACGGTGACGAACAAGTGCACATTTGGCGTCGTTCCTACGACGTGCTGCCTCCACTGCTGAGTGCCGATGACGAAGGCTCTGCAGCTAAGGACCGTCGCTACGCCAACCTGGACCCACGCGCCATTCCTGGTGGTGAAAACCTGAAAGTTACGCTGGAACGGGTTATCCCATTGTGGCAAGACGAAATCGCACCAAAGCTGTTGGACAACAAGAACGTTATCATTGCTGCCCACGGTAACTCGCTGCGTGCCCTTTCCAAGTACATCGAAAACATTTCTGACGAAGACATCATGAACCTGGAAATGGCTACCGGCCAACCAGTTGTTTACGACTTCGATGAAAAGCTGAACGTTTTGAGCAAGGAAAAGTACTAATAATTTCTTAAACGTTCTTTAAAGACTCGCGAATCGCTCGCGGGTCTTTTTTTCTTTATCGGTCAATAAAAAGAGTTGAGTGGTTGACTTACCAAGCAAAAAACAGTCCGGCTTTTGCACTTAATAACGGCAATCGTACTGAATTTACCCGTTTTAGCCCAGTAACGGTGCTTGGCCGTTGGATCAGTTAAAAAAGCTTTGTTATTTAAGAAGCCGATTCGTGATTTTGTGAAGACTTTGTAAAGCATAGACGTTGACGGTGGTACAATCTCAAAGATGTGTTAAGATACACGAAGAACATTTTTAAACATAATTAAGTAAAAAGAGGAGAATTGAATTAATGAAACGCAATCACTTGCCTCTCAAAGAATTCATCAATCAATTAAAGAGTACGCTGAAGGGCAAATATAACGCCGCGGTTTGGCCGATTGCCGGCATCACGCTGCTTTACCTGGCGTTGACGGCCCTTTTGGCACTGCTGTTCACTCGCAGCGCCATGATGCTGGGTTATGCCACAATGCTGATTATGTACGGCATGATCAGCCAAGTGCTGCTTGCAGTGGTCGAGGCATTAGGTATCTTGATTTTGTGGTTCTTGGTAACGTTTGGCATGTACTTTGTCAACATGAGCATCCTTTACAGCTACCAGGATCAAATCAAGAATCCTAATCTAAAAGTCAGTGCGACGACGATCTGGAAGCACTTTAAGCATCTGAACAAAAACCAGCTGCTGCGGCTGACGCTTTACAGCAGTCTGTTCATCTTCTTGTGGACGCTGCCGTTGGATATCGTGGCAGGCTTGGTAGCCAAGAACCAGGCGCTGGTGATCGCAGTTCGGATCGCCAACTTCTTGATTACGTTCTGGAAGACTTTGGAATACTCGCAGGCACCATTGCTGTACCGTGACCAGCAGCCAGCCTTTTTGGGACAGTCAATGCGCCATGCTTTGACGGCTAGTCGTCGCTTTATGGGTGGCAAGAAGCTTTCATTCTTCACGGTTGAATTGGTAGTCAGCTTCCTGCCGATGCTGGTATGGGGTGCGATCTTTGGTGGATTGGCCTACTACGGTAATTACACGGCAACCTACTTTGTTATGTATGCTGGCTTGATCATCATGCTGCTGGGCTTTTGCGCCTATGCTCCAGTTGTCTACCTGGCAACGGCTCAATTTTATGAACAAAGCAAGCCGCAATCGCCAATTTCGGTTGAGGATGCTTTCGTTAAGACCTTCAAGCCAGTTGAGGTATTGACTGGCGAGGCTTATGACGATGCTGCTGATGAGCCAGCAGCAGTTGACGATCGTGAGCCAATTGTCGAAAATCAAAAATAATCTTAAGCGTGTCATCAATCATGATGGCGCGTTTTTATTTGCTAAGAATTTAATTTTGGGTGATTTGATAGGAAATGAAGCAGCTGATTTAAAAACACAAGTTTGTGATCATGAAATCTAACGATGGTTAAAAATGGATAACGATTACAATTTTCGGTAATCATACAACGTTTTGCCAGGAGGGGAATAAAGCCGTTCCGCTTTATTGATTTTTTTGAAAAAGTTTGAATTTGTCGTTGACATTTGCTTGTAACCTCGGTATATTAGATAACGTTGTCGCGGCGATGAGCTGTTGATCACTTGAGATTAACGACTTTTCGCCTAACCAGCAAGAAAATTTATTCAAAAAACTTCTTGACAGGTAGTTGACAATTTGTTAAACTAATTAAGTTGCTTGCTTGGAACGAGCGGGCAACGGTAGACCTTTGAAAACTGAATACAGTTTCGACGAACACAAATGTGCAGGGTCATCAATCATTACGATTGATGCAAAAACATTTGCGAAGTCAATTCGCTTAATTTAAATTTGAGCTTTTCAAGTTCTTATATTTTATATGAGAGTTTGATCCTGGCTCAGGATGAACGCCGGCGGTGTGCCTAATACATGCAAGTCGAACGCGTTGGCCCAACTGATTGAACGTGCTTGCACGGACTTGACGTTGGTTTACCAGCGAGTGGCGGACGGGTGAGTAACACGTAGGTAACCTGCCCCAAAGCGGGGGATAACATTTGGAAACAGATGCTAATACCGCATAACAATTTGAATCGCATGATTCAAATTTAAAAGATGGCTTCGGCTATCACTTTGGGATGGACCTGCGGCGCATTAGCTTGTTGGTAGGGTAACGGCCTACCAAGGCTGTGATGCGTAGCCGAGTTGAGAGACTGATCGGCCACAATGGAACTGAGACACGGTCCATACTCCTACGGGAGGCAGCAGTAGGGAATCTTCCACAATGGGCGCAAGCCTGATGGAGCAACACCGCGTGAGTGAAGAAGGGTTTCGGCTCGTAAAGCTCTGTTGTTAGAGAAGAACGTGCGTGAGAGCAACTGTTCACGCAGTGACGGTATCTAACCAGAAAGTCACGGCTAACTACGTGCCAGCAGCCGCGGTAATACGTAGGTGGCAAGCGTTATCCGGATTTATTGGGCGTAAAGCGAGCGCAGGCGGTTTGATAAGTCTGATGTGAAAGCCTTTGGCTTAACCAAAGAAGTGCATCGGAAACTGTCAGACTTGAGTGCAGAAGAGGACAGTGGAACTCCATGTGTAGCGGTGGAATGCGTAGATATATGGAAGAACACCAGTGGCGAAGGCGGCTGTCTGGTCTGCAACTGACGCTGAGGCTCGAAAGCATGGGTAGCGAACAGGATTAGATACCCTGGTAGTCCATGCCGTAAACGATGAGTGCTAGGTGTTGGAGGGTTTCCGCCCTTCAGTGCCGCAGCTAACGCATTAAGCACTCCGCCTGGGGAGTACGACCGCAAGGTTGAAACTCAAAGGAATTGACGGGGGCCCG
>OGIQ01000102.1_pt1 | contig 40810 bp, 58 predicted proteins | sample 1571811 | NCBI WGS metagenome assembly OGIQ01 (sample SAMEA2582103, study PRJEB24529) | metagenome | biome: Human gut stool | place: China | collected 2011
TTTGTGCGGACTTCTTGTATTAAGCTTAATTCTCTATCTATGGGTGAAACGCCAGCCAGCCCTTGTCTTTTATCGACGAATGGCAAAAATCCCTTTTATAGGTCAAACTGTCAGACTATATATGACCGCCTATTATGCTAGGGAATGGGGAAATCTCTTAGGGCAAGGTATTGACTTGTTAGACTTGGTGTCTCTTATGCAAGAGCAAAAATCCAAGCTTTTCCGTGAGCTGGGGGCTGATTTAGAAGAAGGCTTGATGCTAGGACAGGGTTTTCCTGACCGTATTGCTAGTCACCCTTTCTTCACTAAGGAACTATCCTTGATTATTGCTTATGGAGAGGCTAATGCTAGGTTGGGCTATGAGTTAGAAGTCTATGCTGAAGAGGTTTGGCAGGCTTTCTTTAACCGTCTTAATAAGGCAACAACCTTTGTGCAACCCCTCATTTTTGTTATTGTTGCTGTCGTGATTGTAATGATCTATGCAGCCATGCTATTACCAATGTATCAAAATATGGAAGGAATGATGTCATGAAAATGATGTTGAAAAAATTGAATGCCGTTAAACTACGAGCTTTTACACTGATTGAAATAAAGGTAACTAAAACGCTCTATAATTTCCATAAAATAACGATGGTTTCACTAGTCACTCGAACCTTACTTATCAATGCGCGTGCTATGGCTTTTTGCTGCTCGTAGTCAAGTATGAGAACATCCTTGGTATCGAGTACCCGTTTAATATCTTTCTTGCGTTCTACGGTTTTACTAGAGCTGTCAGCGTCCAATTCTTTTTCGAGCGCCGACCTTTCTGCCATGAAGTCGCTTGAGCGTTTCTGTAATTCCTCTAGTGAAATTCTATCGTCGATATATAGATCATTAAGTCTGCTAATTTTAGCGGTTAGATTGTCAATCTGTTTCTGGTAGCTGTCACGGTCTATTGTCTCTTTATCCGTGTTTGAAAATAGCTTGTCGATATAGTCCGAATCGGTTTGCAACTTACTGATTTCGGTTAGGACGAAGTGCTCTATATCGTCTTTGAAGTAAAATCCAGAGTCGCATTTCTCATTGTTATTATAAACGGTCACGCCTTTGGTTTTTCGAGGGTGTCGTTGCTTACACTCATATTTGATTAAGCGAGTACCGTCTTTCCGTTTCATGCCTAACTTGATAGCAAGAGGAGCGGAACAATAGCCGCATTGAGCTATTCCAGAAAGCATGTATTTAGCTTGAAATGGTCTGGGATTGAATCGCTGGGCGGCTGTTCTTTGTCTTGTTTTGATTTCCTCTTGTGTCTTGTTAAAATCGTCCTCTGAGATAATGGCTTCATGAGTGCCAGGGAATATCTGGCCCTTAAATTGGTTATATCCACAATATACCGGGTTCGACAGGATAGCCCGCACTGTTCTATAGCTCCACTCTTTATCTTGCCCATATTGCTCATTGAGGGCGTCTCTGAGCTTGGTTATCGACATACCTGACAGATACCATTTGAACATTTTCCGGACGATTAGGGCTTGATATTGGTTGACCGAGAGCGTGCCAGTCTCTTTGATGTAATCATAGCCGTAAGATGTCTTTGACCACATCATGGACTTGCCGGACTTTGCCCGCCCCAGCTTGCCTAGCTGCATGCGCTCCTTAATTTGTTCTCTTTCAAGTTGTGCGAAGACACTCAATAAACCAATCATAGCCTTACCGAATGGCGTTGAGGTGTCGAAGTTTTCGAGCAAGCTGACAAATTCTATATTATTTTCCAGAAATACATCTTCAATCAGATAGAGCGTATCTTTCTGACTACGACTTAACCGGTCTAGCTTATACACTAAAACTGTATCAAACAGTTTTCTCTTTGCGTCTCTTATCAACTGTTCTAAGGCTGGGCGTTCCGTGTTAGAACCAGAGAAACCGCCGTCAGTGTATATGTCATAAATATTCCAGTCCTTAATCTCGCAGTAGCTTGTCAGTTTTGCCTTTTGCTCGTCGATAGAGTAGCCCTCATCAGCTTGCGATGTGGTCGATACTCGGACATAGATGGCAACTTTATGCATAGTCATTGTATTTGTACCTCGTTTTTGATAAAATGGGTACAGAAAAGGACATGTAAAGCTGTTTCCAGTTTACATTTCTCTTTCTGTGGTGCTAGCTCTACACTCTAAGTTTGGCGACGGTGAGTGTAGGGCTTTTTTATTGTCTTATTTAACTTTAACTTCCATTGTTCCGTTAAGTTTTTGGCTAGCTAGTGCATTACCATCATCCGTTTTAATGTGAAACATCGGATATCGCTCATAATTTACATTGTTGATTGCAGCCCAGACGTTGAAGGCTTCATGCTCTTTGGCAAGCATGCCATCAGCGAAATTCTGCAAGTCAGCTTTGCTATAAGTTTTATATTCGTTAGGCACAGTCATATATAAAATTGTGTCACGGTTATAGAAACTGTATTGACTGATATCTATACCTTTTTCCGTTAGATCCTGCTTGAAGTAGTCAATAAAGCTACCCATTTGACCCTCGGTAATATCTTTTAGTTTATCTTCCGATGAGCTTGGTTCTGAGCTTGATTCTTTCGGAGTCGCTTCCTCACTCTTTGAACTTGACGCTTTGGCGCTGCTAGACGGCTTACTAGCTTTAGGTTTCGTCTTTGAAGAAGACGAAGCTGTTTGAACTGTCTTGACTGGTTCTGTTTCCGTTTTTGGTGCAAGTCCAGTTATTTCAAAAACTTTCCCAAGTACAGCCAAGCAGACAAGCACAATAACCCATTTTTGCCAGCGTTTCAAATTCTTCCATTTACTCAACATTTTTCAATCTCCTTTAGTTTTAGATATTCGTCCTTTACAAATGTCTCATCACAAATTGTGGTGAGATTATATTTTTTCATAAAACGTACATAGTTAAAATCATCCAAGGATTCATTTTTGAGCAATCCACGGATCATGTCTCTGTTAGCTTGAGCTTCGTATTTCTCACGCAAACGCTCATAGTCTTTAGAGTTCTGCTCTAGGTGCCCCAATTCATGTAAAATGACCTTCAAACGTATTTCTGGGTCTAAATCCTTATTGATATAAACCACCCTGTTTATAGGGTCAAGAAAGCCATTTCTGGACCACTGACTAGAATCAAACTCACAAAGAGACACGTTGAACTGCTCAAGCAATTCATTTTCAGTCATAGCACCTCAATTCTTTTTACTGCTCATATAGCCCGCAATAATGCCACGGATAGCCCGCTTATCATCCTCTGTCAGCGGTTTACCGTCGAACATCATAGCGTTTTCTATAATGTTATCGATGTCGGTTGAAGCAGTATCTGTCGGGCTAGGTGTTACATTCAAAAATTGTTCCGTTGTCAAACCTAGAGCACTAGCGAAATCATCCGCTTTATTCAGCGGGAACACCCGACTGCCAGAAAGATATCTTGATAAAGTCGATTTTGAAACCCCCGCTTTTGCAGCTAATTCAGACATCGACATAGAACTATTATCTAAATAGCTTTTTATTAGTGAAATAATTTCCTCGTTGTTTCTCATGCGCTTTTTCCTTTTACTTAATAGTAAGAATATTATACAACAGTTCCCGAAAATAAACAAGGTGTTCCCAGAAATAAACTTTTTTCATATTTTTTTTATTTTATCGTTGACAAATGGGAACGCGTTAGGTATACTATAATTGTTCTAAGGAACAAGTAATGAAAACTAAATAAACGGAGGTAATCTATGAAAGTTGATTTGCTTCGTGTGAGAGCTGAACGAGTAGCGAAAGGTTATACTCAAGCGAAAATGGCTGAACTAATGGGTTTAGCTCGCGATCAGTATAATAAGAGAGAGAATGGGAAAATCTCATTTTCCGCTGACGAACTTATCACACTTGCCGGCTTACTAGGGTACAGTAAGGATGAAATCGGTATTTTTTTTAAACAAACTGTTCCCGAAACGCAACAATAACATTAAAGAAAAAGCAACCACAAAACTTTTAGTTAACCCAAAGTTAAATAAAAATAATGCAGTTGCAATCGACACCTTGACGGCACTAGTGAGCTAGCGGGGCAAATCTGTTGAAGCGTAAGCAATACCATTAGCGCGATTTGATTTATAAGAACTCCTAAAAATAAAATCCAAAAGTCCTCGCTAGTTCTCCAGTGTCGTTAAGGTAACAAAAAAGGCTGACCCCTGCCAGAGTCAGCCGCTAAGATATTGAAATCAAGGTAATTATATCATGAAAAAACGAAAATGGGAACCGCTCATAATCAACATTATGGCGGACGGTTCCAGAGTTGATGATCTAACTAAGCACACGATACCAGCAGGGCATAGCTACTACGATATCGTGGAAAGTATCTATCAGAAAGGAGCCTAGGTCATGGGATATGAAGTATATCCAACGAAACATAGACAGCAACTATACTCAAATGAATAACCACTCAGTCCAAAATGCTGAACTGAGCTTACAAGCTAAAGGCTTGTTATTGGTGATAATGTCCAATAAAGACGATTGGAGGCCTTACATTGAGGAGCTTTCCAATCGTTCAAAAAACGGGAGGGACGCACACCGGACAGCCTTTGAAGAATTAAAAGAAGCTGGTTACATCCGCATCTATCGGAAAAGCTTGGGACGTGGCAAGGGTGTTCAAACCTACCCACTTGTCCAAGATATACCGATTACAGATAGTTATTGGAGTTATTGGGTTAGTCGGATTGAAAAAGAGTTATCAACAGAAGTTGTGGATAACTAAATTACAACTTACTGACTTTACGTAAGTTGAAAAGTTCAAAAGTTGAAAAGTTCAAAAGTTGAAAAGTTCAAAAGTTGAAGAACCCGACACTAATAATAACTAATAAATAATAAAGACTAAGTAATAATAATATGGCGTTGCCACGCACCAACTAATAACAATATGGTGCTGCCGCACACCAAGGAATAATAACTACTAACTGATAACAATACAGTAGTAGTTATAAGAATAAGAGAGGTAAACAAAATGGCTAAATTTGAATATAAAAAAATCCAGACAGTTCTTGGGAACAACTGGCACGTAGTAGTGGAGGATGACTGGTTGTTCTACCCATGCGGTGAAGATTTGGACGAAGTCAAAGCATTTGCAGAGGCTTACAAAGATGAGCTTATCAATAAACGCCATAGCAAAGAAAATCTTGGTCTTGCTTTCCATATCTGTGGATATAACGGAGACGCTCAAAACCGTTTACGTGACAAATGGGCTGAGCGTGGTGTCCATGTATTTTAATCAAGAAGGAGAAACAACAATGAAAATTTTTTACTGGATTTGGTCTAAAAAACAAGAGGTAGAGGTTTTCGAAGCGAAACCATACCGCATGATTGATGAAAAGGTCAGAGAATTCAACGCTGACCACGGATTGCCATTAGATCAGTTAGTGGGGTGATGATTTGAAAAAACTACTAGAAAAGCTATTCAAAAAGAAACCCAAGCAGCAAGAGCCATTCTTTGAGTGGGTTGAAACACCCGAAGAAAAACAAGAACGCCTCAAGCAGAAATATAGCAAATAGCATAACTTTTCAATCCGTAGCCACGGCTCACCGTGGAGTGTAACTTATACCTTTCCCCAAATATATAAACTTTACCCACATATTCACACATACCTTTCTAAAAAAACATTGAAAAACATGAAACGGTGGGCTATGGGTGCGGATTGAAGCACTAAAAAAGCACAGGTAAGGGCCTGTGCAAGAAAATTATACCAAGGAGATTATATCATGTTTACACAACAAATTGCAAAACCAGGATTCACTGTATCTAAAGCCTACGGGCTTTGTGGAACATTGGCGCTTGCTATCGCTCTATTGATTGGAGCTGGTGCAGTGTCAGCGGACGAAGTAGCGCAACCAGTGGCGGACACTCAGCTAGCCGTGTCTAACGTCTATACGGCTGATAATGCCGGAAACGTGACGGTGGCACCTAGCGAAACAGTGGCACCAGTAGAAACACCAGCGGTTGCAGCTGAAACAGCTCCAGTAGAAGCGCAACCTATTGCTGAATCTCCAGCAACAGCTACAGAAGTAGCTCAACCAGTCGAAGCAGCGCCTACAACGGTTACTAAACAAGACACTACGATCAACGTTGAAAACCCTAACGTTGAGGTGACATTCCCTAACGGAACCGGTAAATATAGCCCATTCGAAGTGGAATACAAAGATATTCACATTCCGGATGATGTGCCGGTTAACGAGGGTGACAAAGTAACCTTTGACCTACCTGAAGAAGTGAAATTCCAAACCTCTTATGAGTTTGATGTACACAATCCTGAAAAAGCAGTGGTTGGTAAAGCTACGGCAGATGCCAACACTAACAAAGTGACTACAGTATTCAATGACTATTTCAAGACTCACCCTCTAAATAAGAGCATGAGCCTAAAACTAGATGCAACTTGGACAGATAAGGTTGTAGCAGGTAAGCCTGTTAAAGTTAACTTTAACGGTACGGTTGTGACTGCTAATGTAGGGGCAGAGCAAGTAATTGGCAAAGATGAATTGATTGCAAAATGGGGATCACAAGACAAAGACGACCCTACTGTGATTAACTGGACAGCACGAGTTAACTATGCCAAGAAAGTACTTAACTACGTGACAATCATTGACGAAATGAGCGAAAACCAAAAGTTGGTCGACAACTACTTTGAAATCAAAAACATTGAAAGTCTAGACCCTTGGGTAGACAAAGGTTCGGCTATGGACTTAGTTAAGTCTATTTCAAAATCTGAGCATGGATTTGAAATCAAAATGGACCGTTTAGACAAAATGGTCTATCTATACTACAAGACTAAACTTGTAAATGCTGTTAAGAACTCAACTAACCCTACTAACAAGATTGAATTGAAAGCTGAATCGGACGGCGCTGTTTCATATATGAAGATCCAACTCGTGGGTGGCCGAGGCGACGCAAGCGGTGAAAACAAAACGGAACCAACTTTCGAGGTGCCAAATTACGCACCTAAAGTTGACATCCCCGAATTTGAGGGCGGCATCCCTGGTATTCCAGAGGTACGTGAGTTGCCTGAGTATACAGAACCGATTGGTACGGTTCCTAACGAAGCTCCTAAATACGAAAAACCTGAGTTTCAAGGTGGCATTCCGGGAATTCCAGAAGTGCGAGAACTTCCACCGTTTGAAGGCGGGGTGGTTCCAAACGATGCGCCTATCTTGGACTTGCCAGAATTGCATATCCCAGAGGAACCAACACCAGAAAAACCTAGCACACCTAAAGAGGTGCCTAACAAGCCCGTAGACGCTCCGAAAACTAAAGAGGTCGTCTATAAACTCGATTCTGAGCCAAAAGAGGCGGTAAATACACCTACTTACAGCGCTACTTTGCCAAACACTGGCGAAAAAGAAGGCATCATGTCAACTCTTGGGCTTGTGGTAATTACAGCAGGTATCGCAGGTTTGACATTGAGTTTCAAGAAGTACAACGAAGGTGAGGAAGAATAATCATGAAAGAAAATAACAAACAAGTCGTATTTTACAGCGCAGAAAAAGATGGATTTCTTAAAAGTTACAAGGACAAAGGAACTCTAGCGTTTACAGCAGTTTTTGACGACTGTCTTTGGAAAGCACTACAGTTACCGATTGAGTTTTACGAAAAACAAAAAAACAATCTCGACAAGCTCGCTGAAGCGTTTGACTGTGAAGTGCTTATCGTAGAAGCCGAATACAATGTAACTAAATTTGACGGCTATGACTTCGAACGTACAGAGCATGAAGGATCCTTGAAGGATGGAATCGAAGCGCTTATGGAATTATTTGCTAATAAATAAATAAAGCAGTGGTGGGAGGGTAGGCATTAAATATGGAACAAGAAACGTATGAAGTCGAAAGCCGCTGGCGAAACAAGTACATGAATTTAGGTCGTGAGCTTGGCGAGATTATCAATAGTCAGCAAGACAGAATCTTGTCGCTAGCTCACGAAAACGCAAAACTTAAAAAAGAGCTTTGGAACCTAAAAAAGGCAAATGGTAGGACAATATGGAAAACATGACATTCACGGAGCTGCAGCAAAGAATGCAGCTTGAAAAAAAGCAAGAGCGGAACGCTAAGTACGCATCACGGCACGCCGAGGACATTTACAACACATTCAAGAGTTTGAAATCTAACTGGAGCGTCGTTGTCAATTATGAATTGGTCGAGTTTGCAAACAAGACCTTTGTCAAAGCCATTGCAACGGCATCTAACCGAGAGGAGAAAGAGCAAGCGGTGGCATTTGCAGAGCTTTCTCCAGTGCCGATTTTAAAAACTCGTAACGGCGACTTAAAACAAATGACCGAGCCGCAGTGGACAGGAGCGGTACAGTCATACGCCGGTAAATATGCTTTGCAGTCGTTGTTTGCGATCGGCGACCAGGATGTGGATCATTTTGAAGTGTCAGATGATAGTTTGCGTCAAAACCAAACTCACAACCCCCAACCACATCAAAACCAGCAACCGCAACAAGTACGCTACGAGTCAAGAAGCAATCAACAGCCTAACTTTATCAGTGATGAACAACGTGGCCAGATTTTAGGGAAAGTAAATGAGCTAGCTCTAATTACTGGGCAATCAGTTGAAACAGTGGGCAGTTACTATTTGAAGAAGTACAAGCTCAATGACTTCCATGAGTTGCTGGTACCGGGATTCGAAGTGGTGATCAATGACATTCAAACACAAATTAACAACCGAAAGGGATAAAACATGAAGGACGTAACAAATAACTTTTTAGAAACAATCGAGCCGGTATATACACCGGGGAAAATCAGCTTTGACTTTGAAGCATTTGACAAAGCCATCCAAACGGCAGTCAGCGAGCTTTCAGACGAACAGTTAGATAATCTGGAATACGACGATATTAAGAAAGAAATCACACGCTACAAAGGTCTTTACGACAAATTAGAAACGAAACGTAAAGATATTGCTAAAGTCTACAAAAACCCCTTAACTGAGTTTGAAGGGGATTTGAAGAAGTCGTGCAACCCGCTAAAAGGAATTATCAACAAGTTACGGGCCAAACGAGACGAGATTGACGAACACCAAAAAATGCTACGAGTTGACCACGTTAGGTCAGTATTTGAGGAAAAGTGCGATCTTGCCGGACTGGATAAGGACACATTCAAGGGCAAGTACGGCGGCTATTCTTTGAAGAAGTATTTCAAAGACAAGAAGATGGAACTCAAAAAAGAAACCATCGAAGAAATCGACGCTTTGGTTTTGGCCGAGTATGACCGTCTTGAGGAATACAAGGCTAACACTGCCATGGTTGAAGAACAAGCCCTTGACTATGAGTTGCCAGCGGAACTGTACATCAAATTATTGCAAATTGGTACACCTTTAGTTGAAGTTATCAAGCAAATGAAAAAAGACCGTGATGCAGCTATTGAACGCAAACAACAAGCTGAAGCCAAACAAAAAGCGGAAGCGGCACGCCTAGCAGAAATTGAAGCAATGGCCAAACAGTCAGCGAACGAGGAAATCAAGGCGGTAAATGCTGAAACCGGCGAGGTTATCGAAGACGCTAAACCAATCGAGGAAGTGCCTAGCAAGCCCGTCGAGCCGTACAAGGTCAATCTTGCTCTTACATTCCACGGCGGTGAGAATCAATGGCATCAATTTGCTAAGCTGCTTGATGATAACTTTGTAAACTACGAAATCTTAGGAGAAAATCAATGATCAATTCGACCGTTCTAGTTGGTCGCCTAACCCGTGACCCAGAACTAAAATACACGACCAGTAACATCGCAGTAGCTACATTCAGTCTAGCCGTTAACCGTAACTTTAAAGATGCTAACGGCGAGCGTGAAGCTGACTTTATCAACTGTGTTATCTGGCGTCAGCAAGCTGAGAATTTGGCTAACTGGGCTAAAAAGGGAGCATTGATTGGCATTACTGGACGCATTCAGACCCGTAGCTACGAGAATCAACAAGGTCAACGCGTCTATGTGACTGAGGTTGTCGTTGAAAACTTCCAAATGTTGGAAAGCCGTGCAGCGCGTGAAGGGAGTAACGCAAGTCAAGGCAATACATCGGGAGCATTTGGCAATGACAACGGCTATGCAGGGCCTTACGGTCAACAAGCACCGCAACAGCAAGGGCCAAATTTTGTGAGAGAAAGCAGCCCATTCGGTCCATTCGGGGGCAGCAACCCTATGGACATCAGTGATGATGATTTGCCGTTCTGAGGTTGAAGCATGAAAATGACTTTAAATATCGAACCAAAACCGCAAACAAGGCCACGATTTAGCAAGTTTGGAACTTATGAAGACCCAAAAATGAAAGCGTGGCGCCGTCAATGCTCTCAACTTATCGAGCAAGAATACGATGGGCAATTCTTTGACGGCCCGATTATGGTCGATGTCACATTCTACATGAAAGCTCCGCTGAACGTATCAAAAAAGCCTACACCAAAGGCTAGAGCTAAAACGTGGGACAGATTCAAGAAATTCACAGCTGAAAGACTTTGGCATGCTAAAAAACCCGACGTTGACAATCTGGTAAAAGCACTCTTTGACAGCATTTCAAATGCTGGTTACAACAAAGTGGATAAGAAAGGGATTGTTTGGACGGATGACAGTATTGTTTGTGGTTTAATAGCTCGCAAGAAGTACAGTCCTAACCCACGCATTGAATTAGAAATCAAGGAGCTCGGATGAATAGCAGATATAAAGACAAGCTAGTCGGTGTATACGCTCCGGGCAATTACGATCACACTAGCGTACTAGGCCAAACACAAGAGTTTTCGAGATGGTTTTGGGCTAACCGTAAGGACATGGAGCTTATCAGCGTTAAGTTAGGTATCGACGTAAAAAAGCTAAATCGTATACTGACACTAGAGCAGTTACCGGATCAGGCATTACTAACGAGGATGATGGAATTATGCGAAAAGTAAAATTTTTTAGCAAACTATATGACTGTGACTCACTGGATAAAGAGATCAATGAGTGGATAGAAGATAATAACATGGAATTGAAAGATGTCAAACTAACCGTCGATTGGGAAGACGGAAGCGATTATGTGAAGTACACTGCCACTGTAATCTATATATAAAAAAGAGAGGGTTGAATTATGACAAAAATCAGATTACAAAATCCATACATGGATGAAACCATCAAGGTGAAAGAAGATCGCAAACGTATTCTGGACATGTTGGAATGGCTCGAAGTAGGCAATATACAATGTCTTCAGTTGCAGCAGATTGAGCCAGAAAAAAGGGTGATTACTATTAGCCCTAAGAACTTTGCGAAGATTGATTATTACGAAGAGGAAGCAGAAGATGAAATATAAAGTTATCGTATATTACGACAACATGCCAGATAGTGAGCATATTTTCAATAACAAGAACGACGCTATAAACGAGATGCACAGATTGGGATTGAAATATCGCAATTCTAGGATGTATTCGGTGGAAATGGAAGAGGTGGAAGCATGAACAAATTAAGTAAAATGGCAATTATTGCTGTAAGTGGTTTATTATTTTTAACTGGTTGTACAGAAGCAAATAGAGTATCTGAAAATTTATCTCAAGAATCGGATAACTTTAATGTTGTTCGTAAAGTAACGGTTATTGATGCTATTACAAATGACGTAATGTTCCAAATGAGCGGTAGGATGTCCATCAAGGCTGATACTCATGATAAACAACTTGAAATTGTTGTAGAAAATGGTAAGAACAAATATCAAAAACATATTATCGGTTTGTCAGATAATGTCTCTTATGTAGTAGAAGATGTTGAAGTACCGAATGTTTCAAAATACAAATATGAGATCAATTACAACCCTAAAATGTGGGTGCCTGCAAAACTTAAAAATGTCGATTAATGGAGTAAGTAGAATGACTAGAGATGAAGCAGTACAGAAGCTAGCAAAGGTAGCACGCATTTCGTTAGCTTACGCGGAAGACTTATATGATTCATTCTTCCATAAGCCAGTAATTCCCTACTATATTGCAGATTATCTTGAAAAGGTGAAGAGTGAGGGTGATCTTACAGTGGTAGGAGCTGTAAACGAAGCACCAGAAGGACGAGTTGGTGATTGGTTGACTTTAGAGAGAGTTAATGTTTTTGCAACGGCATGGGTTAACGGGTATACGGTCGAGGACGAGCCTAGGTATACAGTTGAAATTAAAGGGATTGACGATGAGTACAGTTTTTTGAACTATAGTACATCTCTTAACGCTTGGTCTTTTAACGACGATGAAGGCACGAAGTATATAAGGGTAACCCACACCCGCAAAGAGCTTGAAAATGCTAATTTCGGATGGGTGTTTGATTGTCCGGGCATGGAAGTGAAAGAGGTGAAATAGGTGAATTTATTAGAATTAAAAAAAGCAGAAAAGATTAGACGGCAGATTGTGGAATTAGAAAGATTTATCAGCTATAAACCGTCATTTTTTGACACAATTTTTATTACAAGAAAGCCAAAATTCACGCTGGGAATTAAACGGAGTTTCCTTTTTGGCGAACAAACTATGGAAATAACATCAGAAAATTTATCGGACGCAATCAAAGATGTATTGAAACAAACGGTCAAAAATTTAAAGACACAATTAGTAGATTTAGGTATTGAGGCTGATGAGGTGGAATAGATGGCTAAGTTTATCGAAGTTGAAACGTATTTTCAAGGACATTCCCATATTGAAATTTTGAATATAGACGACATCGGGCATATAAGTGTTGGGCCAAACCTTATCCTTTTGAAAACTCCATACGCAGACGGCTCAAACATGGCAAGAGTATCGTCTGAAACTATCGAGAAATTAGAAAAACTTTTAGAAGTGGTAGAGGTGTAGTAATGGCCAAATTTATCGAAGTAAAACCTTTTAATTTCGGTGGCGAGAAACATAGAATTCTGATTAACGTTGAAAAAATCGACTATATCCAAGAGCTAGAAGGAGGCGTGACATCGATACATCTATCGGATGTACCTCTAGACTATTTTGGCAAGAAGGATTTATTCCCCAAATCTCTGCATGTAGCAACGCCGTATGTAATTGTATGGGACGACATAATGAAAGAAGCAATTAAAAATGAACAGACTTAAACAATTAAGGGAATTAAAGGGGATGACTCAACAAGAGTTGGCTGATTTGGTTGGAGTTACCAAGGGGGCGGTTATCCACTGGGAAAAATACGGTTTTAGTAGCGCAGATAAACTCCAAAAGTTAGCCGGTACTTTCGGTGTATCTATTTCATATCTGCTAGATTACGATACTGATAACACATTTTCAGAACTAATTACTAAAGTCAACGAATGGGCTATCAGTCACGGGCTAGATAAAGGGAACCCCAAAACTCAATGGATGAAGGTAACGGAAGAAGTGGGCGAGATTAGAGATGTATTTCTGAGACCGTCTGATTTTGAAAACCCAGAATGGTCGCTAAAAGACGCTATAGGGGACTCGATTGTGACGCTGATTGTTCTATGCTTGCAGCTAGGATACGACGTGGAAGAGTGCCTCACGATCGCTTATAACGACATTAAGGACAGAAAAGGAGTGATAATTGATGACAACTTTGTCAAGGAAACCAAAAAGAGATAACCAACTAGGCATAGCTACTGCACTACTGGTTATCTCCCTAGCCATCAACGTTGGTACAGTTGCTAACGTAGTTAATCGACCAGTAGAAGCTATCGTGGTGCATAAGGCTGACAACGCCACTGTGCTGCACGGGAAGATTACCGGCAAGGAAATGGTAGGCAAGTTATACACGCTCGATTGCGGCGCTTACGGGAAATTCCTAGTGAGTAAGGAGCAATACGATAGCGTGCAAGTTGGGGATGATATCCCTAGCTATTTGAAAGGGAGAGGACAATGATACCAAGATATAGAGCATGGGATAAAATTCATGAAACTATGTATGAAGTGGATGATATTGTGTCTATCGACATCGAAAAAAAGCAAATTTACTGTAAAACACCTTTTTCTGAACAATTAAATTGCTACAGCTTCAGATGCATCGACCTTATGCAGTCAACTGGTTTCGTTGACAAAGATGGCAAGGATATCTTCAGAGGGGACATCGTTACATCAAGAAATGGCTTATTTAAAGGGGTTATTAGCCTTAGACAAGACTTAGGGTTTTATGTCGTTAATCTCATTGGATACAAAAACTTTGAGCGCTTGTGCAACGTTGCTGATTCGACACGAATCATTGGGAACATCTACGAAAACCCAGAACTGCTAAAGGTAGACTAATGAATAAACGACAATTAAAAAAATCAGTAATGAGAAACGTCTCAAAACTTTATGATGTGGCTTTCGAGCGAGAGCGTTTTAGGAGAGATGTAGCTATTATTTGTGGTAGAGGTCCAAGGAACAAAAGAGCGCTTACGACAATGGTAGTTAAAAGAACTGCGTGCGAACTTGCTCCATACGAAGCTATCGGAATAACATTGGAGGGATATATCGTTGACCGCAAAGTGATAGAGGATCGCCACCCATGAGTAAAACCTACAAATATTCCGGATTGACAGAGGAATTATATCAACGGCTGGTCAGTGAACATGCGGCGCTGAGAGAGACGTACAAAAAAGGCTCTTATAAACAGCATTTTCAAGAGGTGCTACAGTGCAGTGAAGTACAAGCTCGCATCATTTACCAAGCGTTTAATAGTGCAGTCGTTGAGCGTGCGAGAATATCGCCAGCAACAGTCGACAGGTTAGAAGGCATCATTTCTGATGAACTATTCGACGACCTCCAAGATTATCTGTCTACTAATTACACAAGAGGTAAAACCACGCGCCCAGTGTTGGATAAAGCCAACGCAGGACTGCCAGAACACTTATTTAAACGGTTCCAGGAAGAAGTGGAAGAACTACGCAAGGAGCACCCAAACAATCTAAACAACTACATTAGAGAGGTTAAGGGCTACGACCAGAAAAATGCTAACAGAACCCAAAATGCCCTCAATCTGTGCTATGCGGAAAAAGCCGCCCTAACACCGTTGAAGGCTGTCCAAATGGAAGGAATGCTATCAAGAGAGCTGTTCAGCGAAATTATTGATTTTGTCTTCAATAACTACGAGTGGAGTGAGAGATTGGACAATGAAGTTGATCGCATCATTCTTAAATATAGAACTAAGGGCAAGATAGGTCGTGATAAAGCAACGGTTAGAAAAGCCCTATATACAGCCTATGCACTAGGCGTGTAGCTAGAACGGTTTACGAGGGTTCGACTCCCTTGCTAGCTATTACCAGTAAATAAGAAATTAGAATCGAGGAGCCTTTTTTATTTCGTTCACTAATCTAAAGCGTCTTACTGGTGGCGTGATTATTCAAGGCTTTATGCCTGCAAAAAGATATAGGTCAGAAATCTCCATAATTCATCCAACTTAATTCTTGTATTATTTCAAAAAAAGGAGGAAAACCTCCAAAATGATTTCACTATATCTAGGCTGGAATGGTTACTCAAGGGGTTCGATTCCTCTTGCCAGTCATTGTCTGTCATCACTAAAAATAAAAAATGAAGCTAAAAAATAAATATAGATTTTTAGTGGCTTGGACACTTTTTAACACTTTTTTAACACCGGACAAGCTGACAGACCTTGTCCAAACAAAAACCCAGCAAATTTTAAGAAAAAAGGATGTGAAACACCCTCTTTCTTATTGATATCGCATTACAAATTAAAAAGCCGAAGACCTTGCTGGTGCCTTTGGCTAGAAAGGAGGTAGCACCAAGGCTCACAAACTCAATCTTTTCATATCTCTTAATAACGAGCCGAAGAAAATAAAAAAGACCGACACAATGGCCGGCACCCTTTGAACACGATACAACTATTATACTACACAAGAGGGGTGCCATGACAAGTATTAACCTATTTGCGGAAGTAAATAAAACCGCAACAAAAAAGAAAGCTATAAAGATACTAAGAAGGTATCGCATGTTAACACGAATTGCGGGCTTGGAATACGCCCCGAAAGTGACAGCTTCATTCTCTTTAGAGCCCAAAACTTTCAGCAACACACCTAGCAGTCAAACAGAAAGCATAGTGACACGTAAGGTTGCAGCAGAGCAGGATTTACAAGCCATTACAAGAGCTATCAATGCATTATCTGACAGGCATTACAGCCAGATCTTGATAGAATGCTACTGCAGAAATCGAAAGCAGTATAACATTGAAGTCTACATGGACTTAGGATACTCTGAAAGCGAATATTACCGCATGAGAGAACAAGCAATTTTGGAATTTGCCGAGAATTATAAAAACGGTGAATGTCTAGTGTTTCTGGGAGATTCTAGCGAAGAATAAGCAAGGCTAGAGCTGTTTTTAGGCGATATAATGATAGTATTGATAAATATAGCGACATACCTTGAAAGAGGGTGATTGCGTTGAAATAACATGAATAAAAAAGAGGCTTATAAATCGCTTTGATTACAAAGTGGGACTTAATAACTATTAAGTCTCTTTTTTTACGCTGAGAGGAGAATATGCAAATCTATGATAAGCCGTTAGGGTGGCTAACCCCTTACGAAAACAACCCAAGAAATAACGATGAAGCAGTTGGGCCGGTTGCTAATTCCATCAGTGAATTTGGTTTTAAGGTGCCAATCGTGGCAACGTCAGACGGTGAGATCATCAATGGACACACGCGCTGGAAGGCTGCTAAAAAACTAAAACTTAAAACAGTTCCAGTTATCATCGCAGACGATTTGACAGAAGAACAAGTCAGGGCGTTTAGATTAGCAGACAATAAAGTGGCAGAGATTGCTCAGTGGGATATTGAGTTATTGCTGGATGAAATCGAGAACATTAACAACGTGGATATGGGGCTTTTTGGTTTTACCGACAGCGACTACACTCTGGATGATTTTGACGATGAAGATGGGGATTCGGATGCGCTCTCTGAAGAAGAAAGCGAAAGCGAAGATGCTCAATCGTCCTCTGTAGAGTATGGGGATATTTACCAACTAGGCCGACATCGCTTGATGTGTGGAGATAGCACCTCTGCAGGCGACATGAAGGAACTTATCGACGGTGAAAAAATAGACCTCTATGTTACTGACCCGCCCTATAACGTAGCGTATGAAGGGGGGACTGAGGAAGCCATGACGATTATGAATGACAGCATGGATGACGCCAGTTTCCGCCAATTCCTACGTGATGCGTTTTCGGTAGCTGACCAACACTTAAAACCAGGGGGAGCATTCTATATCTGGCACGCAGACAGTGAAGGGTTAAACTTTAGAGCTGCTGTCAAGGAGACGGGATGGTTGCTGAAGCAGAATCTTATTTGGGTTAAGAATAGCATTGTTTTAGGACGGCAAGATTACCAATGGAAACATGAACCGTGTCTTTATGGATGGAAAGAAGGAGCGTCTCACTATTTTGTTGACAACCGTGCCTTGTCGACAGTTATCGAAGAAGATGAAGACAATCTAAAGGAAATGACTAAAGGCGAGTTGATTTCTTATATCAAAACAATGCAAGAAAACAGCCCGACGACTATTTTCTACGAAGATAAGCCAGTTAGAAGTGACATTCATCCAACCATGAAACCATTGAAGTTGATTGCTAGATGTGTTCTCAATTCTAGTAAAAAAGGAGAGCGCGTGCTCGATAGCTTTAATGGTGGAGGTTCGACGCTTATGGTTTGTGAAAAGACCGAGCGCATTTACTACGGGATGGAACTAGACCCGATATATGTTGAACGGACCATCAAGCGCTGGGAAGAAGAAACTGGACTGAAAGCTGAAAAGATAAACTAAAACGACAGGAAGTGAGGCGATGGCTAATGAACAAAACCTAAGAGTGCCAAGCTCGGAGGAAGCGCGAGAATTAGGGAGAAAAGGTGGTATAGCTTCAGGTAAGGCTAGACGAAGAAAAGCGGACCTAAAAAGGGCTTTTAACACCATTCTAAAAGCAGACGTAGCGAATGAAAACATATCAAAGCAACTTGAAGCGTTGGGGTTTGAAGCTACGAATGAAATGGCGTTAGCTATGATCATGATGCAGAAAGCCATGAAGGGTAATGTCAAGGCATTTGAACAGATAGCCAGACTGGTCGCCATCGATACCAAGGACAGCTTGGACCGCAAGGAACAACGAGAGCGCATTGTTTCAATTCAACTTGAAAACGAAAGAAGAAGAGAACAACTTGAAAACAACGGCATAGAAGGCACTATGAACGTCAACATCATTAATGCATGGGAGGATATCCCTAATGACGACGATTGATATTCAGAAAAATGTAAACCCCAATTTCAAGGCGGTTTGGCAGTCTCAAAAGCCTTACAACGTCTTAAAAGGTGGGCGGAACTCTTTTAAATCGTCTGTAATCGTTCTTAAGCTGGTCTACATGATGATTAAGTACATTATGAAAGGCGAAAAAGCTAATGTAGTTGTCATTCGTAAGGTGGCCAGAACAATCCGTGACAGTGTGTTTAATAAGGTACTGTGGGCCATTAGTATGTTTGGTCTGGACAGTCATTTCAGAGCCACTGTGAGCCCGTTTAAGATAGTTCACAAGCGGACTGGCTCGACTTTCTACTTCTATGGGCAAGACGACTTCCAGAAACTGAAATCAAATGACATTGGAAATATCATTGCCGTTTGGTACGAGGAAGCAGCTGAGTTTGACAGCGCTGAGGACTTCGACCAATCAAACGTCACTTTCATGCGTCAAAAACATGAGAAAGCCCCGTTTGTGCAATTCTTTTGGTCGTATAACCCGCCCAGGAACCCATATAGTTGGATAAACGAGTGGTTTGAGGACATCAAGACTAATGATAACTATCTAGCGCATTCAAGCACCTATCTGGACGATAAGTTAGGTTTCGTGACTGAGCAAATGCTTGAGGATATCGAACGCATTAAACAGAATGATTACGACTATTACCGCTACTTATATTTAGGTGAAGCGGTTGGTCTGGGCAATCAGGTCTATAACATGAGCACATTCCATGCTATCGATAGTTTACCGACGGACGATAGACTTATCGGGATATCATTCGCAATGGATACCGGACACCAACAATCAGCTACAGCTTGCGGTGCTTATGGATTGACTGCCAAAGGCAACGTGATATTGCTTGATACATTCTATTACAGCCCCGCTGGTCAAGTAGTTAAAAAGGCACCGAGTGAGTTGACTGTAATGATCAGCAACTTCATCGACAAGGTACTCAAACAGTACCGAGTGCCAAAACTGAGAATGACAATCGATAGCGCCGAGGGTGCTTTGAGAAACCAATACTTTAAGGATTTTGGCGAGCGGTGGCATCCAGTTGCTAAGAAGAAGAATCAGACCATGATAGATATGGTTATCAGTCTATTAGCTGAGGGGCGCTTCTACTACCTCGACATACCAGATAACAAGATATTCTATGAGGAACACAAGATGTATCGATACGATGAGAAGACGATACATTCTGACGATCCAAAAGTAATCAAAGAGGATGACCACACAGTCGATGAATTTAAATATTTCGTGTTAGATAATGCCAGGGACTTAGGTCTCAAAGCATAGGAGAAGAAAAAAATGGGAATCATACAGACCATTAAGGACTTATTCAAAAGGAGTAATTATGTGATGACTAACCAAAGTCTAAACAGTATCACCGACCACCCTAAAATAGCTATCTCACCCGAAGAATACAACCGTATCATGGATAATCTCAGATACTTTGCTGGGGCGTTTGACCGTGTGAGCTATCGAGACAGCAATGGAACAGATTTAAAACGTGATTTTAACCACTTGCCCGTTGGACGTACAGCGTCTAAGAAGGTAGCCAGTCTCGTATTCAACGAACAAGCTAAGATTCAAGTGGATAATGAGACGGCTAACGATTTCATTAATGAAACACTGAAAACTGATAGATTCAACAAGAACTTTGAGCGCTATCTGGAATCATGCCTGGCTCTCGGTGGGCTTGCTATGCGTCCATACGTTGACGATGACCGTGTTAGAGTATCATTCGTGCAAGCGCCGGTATTCTTGCCCTTACAATCAAATACGCAAGATGTATCGAGTGCTGCTATTGTCACTAAAACACTTAAGACGGAAGGTCAGAAAGTAAAATACTACAGTCTTATTGAGTTTCACGAGTGGACTAAGGATGGCTATACAATAACTAATGAGCTATATGAGTCAGAATCAAAGACACGTATCGGTCAGCGTGTGCCGTTGACTGTACTCTACGAGGATTTAGAAGAGACTGTAACACTCAACGGTCTTACAAGACCATTATTTACGTACCTTAAACCGCCCGGCATGAATAACAAGGACATTAACAGTCCTTTAGGCTTGTCTATTTTCGACAACGCTAAAACTACGATGGACTTTATCAATACCACTTATGATGAGTTTATGTGGGAGGTCAAAATGGGTCAGCGTAGGGTCGCAGTGCCTACTCAAATGATTAAGACTGAGTACGACGCAACTGGTGAGAAAGTAACAGTCAAGCGTGAGTTTGAAACAGGCCATAATGTTTATGAGCAGTTTGACAGCGGTGATATGGATAAGGGTATCGGTATCACTGACCTTACAACAGATATCCGCTCAGACGACTATATCAAGGCAATCAACAAAGGGCTTAGTCTGTTTGAAATGCAGTTGGGTGTGTCCGCTGGTATGTTTAGCTTCGATGGTAAGAGTATGAAGACTGCCACTGAGGTCGTATCAGAGCAATCAGACACTTACCAAATGCGGAACTCTATCGCTACTCTAGTAGAGCAATCATTGAAAGAGTTGGTTATCTCAATTCTGGAAATCGCTAAGATCTACAACCTCTACACTGGTGAAATTCCAACGATGGATGAAATCAGCGTGGATCTTGACGATGGAGTATTCACTGACCGTAACGCTGAGTTTGATTACTGGTCTAAGATGGTAGCTGCTGGTTTTGCACCTAAGACGATGGCTATTGAGAAGACCCTTAACGTGACCGAGGAACAAGCCAAAGAGCTTTATCAAGCTATCAATGATGAAACTATGGTAAGCACTGATAGTTTTAGGACTACTGACGAGGTTGATATTTACGGGGAGTGATAGGGTATGGTAAAAAAGAAACCTATCAAGTTAAATGACCAGCAATTGATGCTTGATGCTAGTCGAGTAGCTGACATCTACCACCAAATGACCATCGACCTATTCGACCAAGTGGTTGACCGAGTTAGAGAGCGTGGGACTGCTAGTCTTGAGGACAACCCTTATATCTGGCAGCTAGAAAAAATGAGTGAGATGGGCTTACTTAACAAAGACAACATCAAACTCATTGCTGAGTATTCTGGTGTTGCCGAGGAACAGCTGAGATATGTTATCGAGAATGAGGGCTACAAGGTGTACAAGGACACTAAGAGCCAATTGTTAGAGGCTTTGGGTGGTAAGGGTGATTTCATTACAAATAACCTTATCCAAACCACGTTAGCAAACTATGTTAATCAGACGACAGGGGATATCGACAATCTTATCAATACCACGCTACCTAAGAGCGTCAGAAAGGTCTATCAAGGCATTGTCGAGGAGACTGTCGCAAAGGTAATCACTGGTTTAATGAACCCAGACAAGGCTATTTCAACAACAGTGATGAAATGGGCTGAGAGGGGTTTCTATGGTTTTACTGACAAGGGCGGAAAACGTTGGAGAGCCGACGCTTACGCTAGAACGATCATTAAAACTACATCGTGGCGTGTCTATCGTGAAGCGAGGAAGGCGCCGGCTGATGAGCTGGGGATTGATACATTCTATTATTCGATGAAGCCTGCAGCCCGTGAAATGTGTGCGCCGTTACAGCACCAAATCGTAACGACTGGTCAAGCTAGAGTGGAGGAAGGCGAGAAAATCTTCGCCCTTGATGATTACGGTTACGGCAAGCCCGGAGGGTGCCAAGGCATAAACTGTGGCCATACCATGACACCGTTTATTCCAGGAGCTAATTATAAACCAGACTTACCAGACCACTTAAAAAACCTAACGTCAGAGGAAGCTATAGAGAACGCTAATGCTCAATCTAAACAGAGGGCTATTGAGCGCTCTATCAGAAAATCAAAGGAGTTGCTCCACGTTGCTAACAGGCTTGAAGATGAAGACTTGATAAACAAATACAAAGGGCAAGTGAAATCAAGGCAAGCAGCAATGAGGTCTTATTTAGCGCAACACCCATTCTTGCATCGAGATTACTCAAGAGAACGCTATTACAGCGACCCTTTGAGTGAAGCCAAAACAGAAATAAAGTTGCGTAAACGTCAAAATAAAAAACAAACCGTGTCGGATTGATGCGGTTTTTCTATTGACCTGTCGAACGTCGTAAAACTAGGCAAATTCAGTCCACTGGACGTAAAACAAAGGAGTTTTAAGCATGAGTTTAAAACGAGATATGTTGATTGAAGCAGGTATCACAGATAAAGCGGTTATCGATTCCTTAATGAATGCGTACGGTTCAGGGATTGAGAACGCCAAAGCACAAGCTAAGTCTGAGCTACAAGCTGAAAATGACAGCCTTAAGCAACAACTTGAGCAACAAAGCCAAGCGCTCAACGACTTGCAAGCCAAAGAGGGGGCAAGTGAGGAAGTTAAGCAACAATTAACTGACTTACAAGCCAAATTTGAAGCATACAAGTCTGACAGTGAAGCTAACCTTGCGAAAGTTACCAAATCAAACGCTATTCGTCTAGCTTTGAAGGATGTGGATGCTCACAATTCGGATGACCTTGCTAAATTCATCAATTTTGACGAAATCGAACTTGATGAAGCTGGTAAACCTAAACTAGACAAGGTCATTAAAGGATTGAAAGAAACAAGCCCGTATCTATTCAAGCAAGAAGAACAAGCAGCACTACCTAAAATCTTTGCTGGTGGCAATCCATCTGCTAGTCAGAATGGTCTCACTAAAGAAGATTTTAAACGCATGGGTATCAATGAGCGTCAAGAACTCTTTGATAAAGACCCAGAGCTATATCAACAACTGAAAGGATGATTTAATCTATGGTTCTTGGAACAACAACGACTGCACAAGTCATCAATCCACAGGTAATGGCTGATATGGTATCAGCTAAATTGCCTAAACTTATCAAATTCACACCACTAGCAGTGGTTGAAACAACTCTCGTAGGCCGTCCAGGGGATGAGCTTACAGTGCCACAATGGACTTACTCTGGTGATGCCACTGAAATCACTGAAGGCACTGCCATTCCAATCGACCAATTGGGCACAAAAGAAACGAAAATGAAAATCAAACAAGCTGGTAAAGCTATTGAAATTACCGACAAAGCTGCTTTGGTTGGTCACGGCAATGTCTATGGTGAAGCTACTAATCAGATTGCTTTGGCTATCGCTAATAAGGTTGACAACGACATCGTTGAGGTTGCTAAAACAGCAACACAAAACATCACTGAAGCTCCTGTTTCAGTAGCAAACATTGACAAAGCCTTGGAAATCTTCGCAGACGAAGAAGACGCTCGCTATGTGGCTCTTATCAATCCAAAGGATGCTATCAAATTGCGTGCTGACGCTGGTCAAAACTGGCTTAAAGGCTCAGAAGTTGGTGCTGATGTTGTCGTTTCTGGCACATTCGGTGAAGTGTCTGGCGTGCAAATCGTCCGCACTAAAAAGGTCGAAGAAGGAAAAGGTTTCCTTGTTAAAGTCTCATCACTTCAAACAGATACAGACGACGATGCCAAATATGGAGCATTCGTGATCAACTTGAAACGTGACGTCATGATTGAAAATGACCGTGACATCTTGAAGAAAACTACTGTTTACTCTGGTGATGAGTATTACGGTGTCTACCTTTACGACGATTCTAAAGTCGTTAAATTCGGAGGTGCTTAATGGGGATGCTAATGCGTCGTCATTATAACGGCGAGCAAGCACAAGCAGCACCCGTTAAGAATGACCAAGTAGAAGTGGACGAAACACTAGACAGCAAGACCGTTGCTGATTTGCGAGTTATCGCACAACAACGAGGTCTGACTGGCGTTTCATCACTAACAAAGGCAGAGCTTTTAGACCTCCTAAAATAGCAAAGGGGGTGGTTGAATGACATATTTAACCGAAACAGAATTTTTGAAACTTGGTTTTGAAGACGTGGAAGATTTTGAAACGCTATCAGCTAGAGCTAGTCTCATCATTGATGCCTATATCAAAAACTTCTACGACTTCACCGATTTTGATACAGACTTCGAGCCACGCAAGAAAGCTGTCAAGAAAGCGGTAGCTTATCAAATCGCTTACCTTGATTCAAGCGGCATCATGACCGCAGAGGATAAGACATCATTGGCAAGCATGACCGTAGGACGTACTCATGTAAGCTATCAGAACGGTTCTAAATCGTCTAATGGTGGTCAGAGGTACAATCTATCTCTTGACGCTCTAAACTGGCTGACATTGGCTGGTTTTGGATATAAGGCGGTGGGATATGATAGATAAACGCATGTTGGTTGATACTGTAACAATCAAAAAGCTAACGGGAGAAACGGATGTATGGGGTAAAGTAACGTATGATGAGCCCACAACCCTAAAACCCGTTAGATTTGATAGACAGTTCAATGTTAGCGGGTCAACTAACAATCGTAGCGAATCAAAGCCCAGTGTTTTATTTGTCTATCCTAAATATTGCCCAGTGGTTCTTGACGAAAGCTTTGAAAATGGCTTGATTAACGATGGCAAACGAGATTATAAGATTCGTTCCGTCATTCCAGTCTACTATCCAATACAAAACAAAGTGTTTTGCTATGAAATCGAGGTGATCTGATGGGTACTACTGTATCGGTTAAAGTTGACCTTCACGGTCTTGAAAAGAAATGCAGCCCCGAAGCTGTCAAGTGTGGGAAGGTTGCCATGATTAGCCAAATGATAGAGGATATGGAACAGTTCATCCCTCGCAGAGACGGAACCTTGAGCGGTAGCGGTACACCTATCAGTGACGGTATTAGATACCCCGGAGATTATGCTAGAGCTCAATTCTATGGCTCTAGCTATAACAAAACTAAGAGCTGGACATTCAAGAAGTACACAACTCCAGGGACTGGGAAACGCTGGGACAAGAAAGCGTCTGCTAAATATTCTAAAGAATGGGGCAAAGTTGCCTTACGAGCTATGGGGGTTAACTAATGAACGACAACGATTTTTCAGAAGTTCTCGCAAACTTCATCAACACGCTTGGCCTACCGTTGAAATGCAAACTTGATTATCTTTCGGAAGACGAAAGTCTTTCAGTCTATCCCTTGCCGGGGGGCAAAGTGGAAGACGAAGACATGGCTGGCACTCAGATTCTATCGCTACCTTACGAGATAGCCATTAAATCAAAGGATCAGCAAAAGCTAAACGCCATTCTTTGGAAGATAAACACCGAGCTTTCCAAAATCGGATTCGAGTTACCAAGTTCAAATAATTCATACACATTTTTAGCCTTGACCGTCGAGACACCGAGCTTAAACGATGCCGACGAGCAGGGCTTTTATATTTACTTGCTTGACCTACAGGCAAGACTAGAAGTAGAAAGGAGCCTTAATTAATGGCTAAATTTAAAAATGCGATTCGTAAGCATTACATTGCACCGTTCGATTCAGAACACCCAGACACTCCACCAACAGAAGATAAGTATATGTGGATCGCCAAAGGTATCAAAGAATCTGCACCAGAGAATGACGCAGAAGACGATGACGTAGCGTACTTCGACGGTGATGGAACAAAAGAAAAAGTTATCACTTCAAAATCACGTGGACGCTCATTTGAAGGGCACCGTGACTATGCTGATAAAGCTCAAAACTTTGTTGTCGATAAAGAAGATGCCGTAGCTGATGATCTCATCGTATGGTACAAGGAAGTGACACCAGACGGCAAATCTTACAAAGAAGGTCTTGCACGACTTTCTGAGATTGAAGTCGGAGATGGTGAAGCGTCAGAGCTTGAAACTATCAAATTCCAAATTAACTGGTCACGTACGCCAGAGAAACACGACATCACTGCATCACCAGTCGCAGCCGCCGCAGTATCTGGAGCTGGTTCAGAAACTTCTGGCCGTGCTGCTCGTTCTGGTGAATCATCAGAAACTACTTCACCGGGTGTCGGTGGATAATCACTAATTAAATAAAAGAAGATAAGACACTTTGAGGGTAGGGGGTAGCCCTTACCCTCTTTTTTTCGTAAAGGAGAACAAACAACATGGTAGTAATTAAAAAACGTAGCAATGTCATCCCTGTAGATTTCGGTGAATTCCAACTTAATTTCCCAGTGTCAGACGGCAATATTCAACGCATGAAGGCCGTTGGTGAGGATTTGCAAGCCAAAGGGCAAGCGTTCCAGGAAACAAGCGATGAAGAAGCTCTCGGAGCTTTGAAAGTATTGGTAGAAGATGGTTTCAATCAAGTATTCGATGATGAAGAAGCGTTCAAACAAGTCTATGCATTCGCTGGTCAGTCAACAATTAACGCTATGTTCTATCTCATTGAAGCCATCAAAGGCATTTCAGAAGAGTTTGAAAACCAAAATTCAAAAGCTGTCCTCGATAAGTATTTGAATGCTTGATTTATCACGAAAGCTAACAGACAAGTTAGTTATTGATGATAAAGAGTACGCCCTAGATTTGTCCTTTGATAACATCCTTAAGATGTTTGAAATGATGAGGGATGATGATATCCCAGAATACATCAAACCTCATTTCGCTATTCGGATGTTGATTAGTAAAAGCCTAGCTGGTACTACCAGAGAGGAAAAAGCAGAATCATTTAACAATGATTTTGAAAACTACTCGATTGAAGAAATGTCAAAGGTCTTTAAGTCAGTCTTTGAAGAACACATCAGCTTGTCAGACGTCGAGGACAATCATGTTGAGTATGACTTGGCTGGGAATCCGATGAAGACTACAGCAAGCGATGATACGAAACAAAGAGCTCCTTATGATATTCGATACGATGGTGACTATATCTATTCGTCATTTTTGCAGGCTTATGGCATTGATCTATTCGATGCACAAGGTGAATTGCACTGGCGCAAATTCAACGCCCTACTGTCTGGGCTACCAGAGGGCACGAAGTTGATGGAAGTTATCAAAATTCGTAAGTGGAAGCCACAAAAGGGCGACTCAGCAGAGTACAAAGAGGAAATGCGTAGACTTCAAAAAGATTATGCTCTCCCTAACGATGTAATCGAGAAAGAAGAGGGATATGAAGAAGAATTTTAGAAAGGAGGGATAATCTATGGCAGATGGTACAGTCACCATAAAGGCGTTGTTTGACGGAAAAGACGCTGAAAGTGGGGCTAAACGCATTAAGAGCTCGCTAGAAGGGCTTAAAGACTCAGCCGGTAAGGTTGGTTCGGTCTTTAAATCTGTTTTAGGTGCTAACTTAATCGGTGGGGCTATCATGGGCGGTATCAGTGCTCTTGGTAACGGTATGAAGTCTATGGTGGGTGAACTTAATAGCTCTACAAAAGCATGGAAGACTTTTGAAGGGAACATGCAACAGATTAACATGCCTACCGACCAGATTAAGCAAGTTAAAGGCGAGTTGCAAGACTTTGCAACCAAGACCATCTATTCAGCGTCCGACATGGCCAGCACTTACTCACAGTTAGCGGCCGTTGGAACGAAGAATACAACCGAGCTCGTTAAGGGCTTTGGTGGTCTTGCGGCAGCGGCTGAGAATCCGCAACAAGCCATGAAGACCTTGAGCCAACAAGCGACCCAAATGGCAGCTAAGCCTAAGGTTCAATGGCAAGACTTCAAGCTCATGTTAGAGCAAACGCCTGCCGGTATTGCGGCTATTGCGAAAGAAATGGGCATGAGTACCGCTGAAATGGTCCAAGCAGTCCAGGACGGCAAGATTAAGACCGAGGACTTCTTTGATGCCATTGCTAAGGTCGGGAATAACGACACGTTCAGCAAGATGGCGACAGAATTCAAGACCGTTGACCAAGCTATCGACGGTATGAAAGAATCGCTAGCTAACAAGTTGATGCCACAGTTTGAGAAACTCAATCAAATCGGCATCAAAGCAGTCGTAGGGTTAACGGATGCACTAGAGAGAGTTGATATCAACGGAATTGCCGACAAGATTGGCAGTGGGTTGTCTTCGCTTTGGAAAGGCTTCACAAACACCGGAGCTTTGGCTAATCTGGGCGCAACGTTCACCTACATTAGCAGTTCTATTCAGCAACTATTTAGCAAGATTGATGGTAGCAAGCTCATGCAGGGCATTGGCTCGGTGTTTGGTGACATTGCCAACGGCATCTCACAAGCTCTAAATATTGCCACAACGTCAGTTAGAAGCTTCATCAGCTCATTTGCTGATACCGGGGCTTTCCAATCGTTCAAAGCAGCGGTGGAAGATACTTGGAACGCTCTTAAAACCATCGGTTCATCGTTTGGCGAGGTGCTAGGTAGCTCACAAATGCAGTCAATCATTTCAGGTATTGGCTCAGCTCTTGGAACGCTTGTAAACTGGATATCTCAAGCTATTTCAGCGGTATCTAAATTTGTTAGCTCATTGCCACCGGGTGTCCTAAACGGTATCACAAGCGGTATTTTGGCAATGGTAGCAGGGTTCATGACTGCCAAGGCTGGGATTTCAGCGGTAGGTGCTGCATTGAAAGGCTTGGACTTTCTTAAAAGTCTAAATCCATTCAAAAAATTTGGAGCGGATGCAGCAGCAGGAACAGAACAAGCTGCTAACAGTGCGAGACGTTCTAAATCAACCATCACTCAGCTATTTAGTGGTATATCCAACGTTATCAAGTCGTCTGGTAATGCAATCAAAGGAATCTTGACAGCTATATTCAAAGGTATTGCTGAAACTTACAAAGGCTTTGGACAAGGGCTTAAATTCGCTTTACAAGGGCTTAAGGGGTTGAGTTCAGCTCAAATCCTCTCGTTTGCTACAGGTATTGCTATTGCGGCAGTCGGAATCGGTGCAGCGATTGCATTGATTGTAGCTTCATTCTCGCTATTAGCAAGTCATGCCAGTGGTGTTTCTCAAATTATCGGCTCTATTGGCTCAGCGTTCGGAACTGTTGTTGAATCTATTGGTAAGGCAGCAGGAACTATCGTTGAAGCGTTCGGAACTGCCTTTGCTACTGTCGTTAAGGCAGTCGGTGAAGCAGCACCGGGACTAGCTAAACTTTCACCATTGGTTGAAGCTATCGGCACTGCTCTAGGAAACGCAGCGCCATTCATTACAGCCTTCGGTAACGCTTGGACATCCATTCTAGGAACGTTGCCAGCTATTATCAGTGCATTTAGTGGCCTAGCTACTGCTCTAGGTTCTGCAATCAGTGCAGTTGCTACCGCCATCACTCCGATTGTGCAAATTATCGGAAATACTATTACAGCAGTAGCTCAGATAATTGCTAACGCTATCGTGGCAATCGCACCAGTGATCGCGAATTGCATTGTCCAAGTTGCTCAAGTAATCGGTCAATTCGGGCCACAGATTGCAATGGTTTTGCAAGTAATTGTCCAAGCCATTCAAGCAACGGCACCAGTCATTATGACATTGATTCAAGGGATTGTGACAGTTGTTCAAACTCTTGCACCAGTTATCAGTCAAGTGATTTCTGCCATCGTTACAGTCGTTCAGACTCTTGCACCTATTATCAGCCAAATCATTTCAGCAATTGTTACAGCAATCACTCAAATTGTGCCTATTATCACAGCTATTGGTGGTGTGATTAGTGCTGCGTTTAGTGGCATTGCATCGGTTGTGTCAGCAGCAGGAATGGCAATAGCTACCGCCGCTATGGGTATCGGTACGGCTATTAGTACGGCCCTAAGTGGTGTTTCTGGTGTCATTTCCGCTGCCGGTTCAGCTATCGGTGCAGCTTTGCAGGGAATCGCTAGCGTAGTCCAATCAGTCGGGACGTCAATTGGTACGGCGGCTCAAGGCATCGGAAACGGTATCAAATCAGCGTTTGAAGGTATTTCAAGCACGATTACTTCTGCCGGAAGTGCAATCAGTAGTGTATTGAACAGCTTGGCTAACGTGTTCAACTCTATCGGCACCGCAGCACAGAAAGCAGGGTCTGGATTCAATCAGCTTGCAAATGGTGTGGTTAAGATTACCAATACAAACCTCGGAGACATGGCTGCATCTCTTGCAGCAGTAGCCAAAGGGGTTGGGTCTATCGGTAATAACTCAGCGGGGCTTGCTCAAGCTGGGACTGGCATGACTAACCTTGGTAATGGTATGAGCAAGGTGTCTAGCTCAGCATCTAGCGCTGTATCTGGATTGACGTCATTCTCAAACACGATTACAAGCATTCAATCGTCATTCACTAGCTTGCAATCATTGTTGACTACGGCAGGAACAGCGTTCAGCACGTTCTCTAGTCAAGCTAGTCAATCGCTTGCTGGTTTAACGGCTATTGTAGCCCCTATCACTGCATTTAGAACACAAATCATGACACTAGCACCGGCTTTGATGGTTGCTGCTACTGGTTTAACTCAGTTCAGTACCGTTTCAATGTCATTGACTGCTAGCATGACTTCTATCAGCTCAAGCATGACTATGTTAACTACTAGCTTAACTATGCTAGCTACTCAATTAACTATGATCACTACGAGCATGACCATGATGGCCACTAGCTCAACAATGCTAGGCACTAGCTTAACTCTTGTAGGTACTCAATTCACTATGATTGGTACTTCACTAATGATGCTTAACAGTCAATTCATGATGTTCGCTACATCATTGATGCAACTGACATCACAGCTTATGATGGCAGGTTCAGCAGTTACCATGTTTGGTGCTCAACTCATGACTGCTCAGACTGGTTTCAGCATGGTTTCCATGATGGCTACCATGGTATCTAGTCAGCTTGCTATGCTTGCTAGCTCAGCCCAAATGGCTGGCGCTGGGCTTGCTATGGTAAGTGCTCAAGTCATGATGCTTGCTAGTGTATTCGCTGCCGTTGGAGCGGCGGCAATGACATTACAAGCTACAATGATGTCACTAGGTATGGCCGTTAGTGCAGGCATGATGTCAGCGGTGCAAGCTGTAACATCCGGGGCAATGCAAATGACAGCGGCTCTACGTTCTAGCGGTACGCAAATGGTTGCTAGTACGCAAGCATTCATGAATCAGATTGTTTCAGCAGTCAGAAACGGCATGAATCAAGTGGTTGCGGCTATCCGTGCCGGTGGTGCTCAAATGGTTGCAGCTATGCAAGCAAGCGGTCAGCAGTTGGTTGCAGTGACACAAGCGGCGGTCAACCAAGCAGCAGCCGCAGCAAGAGCCGGTTATGGTGCTTTCTTCTCAGCCGGTGCTTACATGGGTCAAGGTCTTGCCGCTGGTCTGATGTCAGCTCTTGGAGCAGTTACAGCGGCAGCCAATGCCTTGGTAGCACAAGCGGAAAGAGCGGCACAAGCTAAAGCCAAAATTCACTCACCATCGCACCTATTCCGTGATCAAGTTGGTTGGTATATCGGTCTTGGTATTGCTCGAGGTATCGATGAATCAGCTCCAGAGGTTGCTAATAGCTTGGACTTCATCCGTGACCAAGTCAACGGGTTTAATGTTCGAGCTAACGCAATGCTTACGGGTGCTACCTCAAATATGGCTAGCCAGCTCAAAATGGAAGTTTTGCGTGATAAAACGCCAGACGCTGCGATTTCAGCACGTCAAGAAGCGTATGCTGCACATTCAGCAGGCTTGCTTAGCGATGTGATTGACGCTCTTGGAGAGCTTAAAGACCAAGTGGCACAAGGTCAAAACATGGTGTTAGACACTGGCGCTCTAGTCGGTGGCACAGTTAATAACTTCAATAGTGCCATTGATACGATTAAAACTTTGAAAGGACGACACAGATTATGATTACTAAAATCAAAGAATATATAGCGTTTGGCGATTTTAATAGTCGTGACGCTGGTTGGTACCTACAGAAACGTGAAGCACCAACGCCAAACGAAAAAGAAATCGTGGAGTCAATTCCCTTCATGCAAGGGGTGCTTGACTTTTCTAGCATTCTAGGGGAGCGAGTATTTGAGCCTAGAGAAATTACATACGAGTTTAAGCTACCGTTTACGGAATACGAAAGCCGTAAGGTTGCGGAACGTGAGATTAAGTCACGAATGGTGACTAAAACGGAACGAAAGCTATTCGATACTCACGATAGACGCTATTACTGGATGGGGAAAATCAAGAGTATTAAAGTAGCTGACGACCCTATAAAGAAAAATTTAGTCGCTACTATCGTATTCAAATGCTATCCGTTCGCCTTCCACGAGCACGACTACTTTGATGATGTATGGGACACCTTCGATTTTGAAAATGACGACTCAACATGGACTAAATGGCAGTTGGGTTATACTAGAACAGAAAAGACAATATACTTTGTCAATTCTGGTGATACGTCTATCAGTCCAATAATCTATTGTGATGAAGATATCACGCTTACTGATTCAGAGGGTGTTATTTACAACCTCAAGCGTGGTGAAAATAGGGAGTTTGCATTGACACTTTATCAAGGAATTAATTACTTTAAAGCCAAAGGCAACGGCACAATCGCCATGCATTTCAATAATGAGGTGATGGCATGAGTGCAAGCGGTAAAATCGAAGTATTTAACATTAGCCACACGGGCTACGCTGTCAAGGTATCAAATCTCAGTAATGATACTGGTATCAAAGGGGTATTGTTCCCGACGTGGAGCAGGAAAACAAACTACTCGCCCAGTGCCGGCAAGGAGATAGATCAAGACGATATTATCTGGTACGACGGCGTAGAATGGGGCGGTAACTGGTACTGTACCGTTAACGTATCTGACCACAACAACGAGCACGGGGAGTTTCTAACGCATGTCTATGTGTCGGATAATAACGGGCAACTCGTAGGCGTTGGCGGTGAAAAAATCGTGGTCCCAGAACCACCAGCAACCAAACAAAAAGGCGGTTATGCCGTCTATTGGTGGAGTGATTTTAACTCACGCCGTTGGGATAAGCTTAATCGTACTACTACAGCACGCAAGACTGTCCATGACCCGTACAGCCCAAGAGGTGGTACGGTTATCGTTGGTGAAATCAACCAAGCACTGAACACTATTCATGAGTTTTCTTTTGCTATCCCGTTCACTCACCCTCTTTACAACAAAATGTTTCCGTTTAAATCAATCGTTGAGGTAGTGAATCTCTATGATGGTAAGGTTGAGTTTGTGGGGAGGGTTCTAACATCTACGAACGAGATGACAACGAACGGGTTTGCTCAGAAAGTGACCTGCGAGGACTTCCTTTCATTCTTGCATGATTCTGCTCAGTGGTTCCAGAAATTACCGAACCAAGGAGCAGCACCTTACTTAACTGAAATTCTAAGGGTAGCGAATGGCGAGGTTGAGGACTACAAACGCATCAATCTTGGTACCTGCACGGTTAACAGTAGGACTGATAAACCTTGGCGTTATCTCGGATATGAAAGCACTTGGGATTGTGTAAGGGAACGAATTATCAACAATATCGGTGGTTATTTGACCATCTACGAGCGAAATACCCGCTTATATGTGGACTGGACCGCCCAGATTGGAGAAACCAAAAAATCACCGCTTCAAATTGGTAAGAACATCAAGTCAGCCAGTCGAGAGCTTGATTTTGACGGTCTAGCTACTCAAATCATGCCGATTGGCGCTGATATTCAGAAGGAACATCCAGACGAGGACCAGAGCCCAGACGTGACCAGGGAACAGTTGACCATTTGGCACGTTAATAACAACCGAGCTTACTTAGAGGATAAAGAGCTGATAAAAGAGTTCGGGGTCATTCGTAAAGCTGTTATCTGGACAGAAATCGATAACCCTAGCGTACTTTTAGCCCGTGGTAAACAGTATTTGCGAAACCAAAAAATCGCACTCGCAAAATGGACAATCTCAGCAGTAGAGCGTTATCTGATTGATAGCCGTTACGATAAATTTGAAATTGGGAATAAACACCCGATTATCAATGCACCTTTGTCTGGGATTGAAACATTGCAAATCTTGGAAAAGAAAATTGATATCCTAAACCCACAGAATGTTGATCTAACTATCGGTTCACAATCCCAATCACTTTCAGCGTATCAGTTGCAGTTACAAGAAGCTGAAAACTCTATCGAACGCTTGAAACAGAACACTTCGACAGCGAACAAAGAGAAACGTTTGAAAGCTTTACGTGACCAACTCGCAGCACTTAAAAACAAACCTAGCTCAGCACCTACAGCCCCAACCGCACCAACACCGCCAAGTCCTAACGCATCAGCGGACGAGATTGCCGCTTATGATAAGCAATACGCTGATTATCTGGCAGCTAAGGCTAACTATGATAACCAGTTAGCATCGTACAACATGGACGATCAGGAGCGTGCAAGGACAATCAAGGACGTAGAGGCTGAAATTGCTAGATTGCAAAAAGAATTACAAGGAGGTAATTAAACATGCCACAAACTGAAGCGGAGGGACGTTTGAACCTCTACGATGATGTGACGCCTTTGGAAAAAACTAAGAACATCAATGTTTTAACTAAGGGTATCCGCAAAAAAACAAGAGGGGCGGATGTTCGAGAAGCTATTGCCACGGCCATCGAGGTGACCTATGCTGACGGTGCTACTAACGGTAACGCTAATATGGAAGTTATCAAAGCCAGAGGTCTTGCCAGCAACCTTGATGACCGTCTCAGCACTATCGAGAACACACTTAACGGTAAGGCAAGTGCTGATTTTGTTGAAAAGAAATTCAACAAAATCGAGTCCAACGCCCCGAAGGCAGTTCTCAGCTCGCTATCTGAAATCAGTAGCACTTATCCGAACGGTGCAAATGGTATCGTGGTGGCGAAAGATACCGGTAAATGGTACTACTACGACGAAGGAGCTCGCTCATGGAAGGAAGGGGGCGTCTATCAGTCCCGTGGGCTTGGTGGTAACGAAGTCACCGCTGATAACATCGACTTTGCCCAAGGCATTAAGCAAATGCTTACTGACCGAATCACAGGGACATTCTGGGTCGAGAACGGCGGTAAGATTATCAATGACGTAGCAGGTGGATGGAGTCGCTACTTGCCGGTTAATCTATACAAGGGCAAGACCTATTACATCGTCGGTGTCCGAGGATTCCTTACTTATGTAACATCAGCAGACGGTAGCCGCGTCATCAAGAAATTAGCTAACAACGATACAGTGGTTAGCACTGAATACACACCTACAGAAGATTCACTTCTTTATGTGTCAACACAGAATACTGACCCTAAACCCAAGGTTTTCAACGCGTCGGTTGCAGAACTGGCAGCGGCTAACGTTGACATGAACAATCTACCAGACGGCTATATTTCACTCAAGATCCCGAAATTGTCGGTTGACGTTAAAGCAACTGACCTTGATTTTGTAACGGAGATTAAGCAACTTATCGATGAAAATGCTTTCGTCCGTGGCAAGTATTACACTGGTAGCGGTCAAAGCACTGCTGATGTTGACACTTGGGGTGTTTATCCACCAATTACGTTGAAAAAAGGCGTTACCTACGGATTGAAAGATGTCAGAGGGGTGTTCACTTATTTTATTAGCGTAGATAATCGCAAATTGAAACAATTCTCAACCAATGACAGAGTTGTCAGCGAGGACTTCACGCCATCCGAGAATGGTTTTTTGCTCATAACTAGACAACTAGTAGATCAACCGTCTAAGCTCATTCAAGGCGGGCTTGCTAAAGCTGCATTGTTGAAGAATCTAGATTATGGAGCTTCTGCCCTAGAATCTAGTGTCAATTTCTTAAGCAGCGACAACAACGGCACTCGATTTGGTCAAAAGATTGACGGTATCGACTCAACACAAAAAACCACGGTCAACAACCTAGCTTATATGTCGCCTGTCGATACATGGCCTAAAACAAAAGGGTTTATCGACACCGTGGATGTCTATGTTAAGGATGCAGGAACATATAAGTTTGCTATCGGGAACATCGACCAAAACCAGTTAATTGTGTCACCTCGAACTTTCACTAAGGACCTCAGTGCCGGCTATAACCGCTTGAGTTTAAGGCACGAAAACATCGCTATTTTCTACGGCGAGCAGCTATTTTTTGAATCTAAAGACAATACTGTCTACGCTTCAAAAGGTGAGCAGAACTTGATTCAGGACGCTCAGCATACAACTAGCAATGCTGGGTACGCTGGTAAAATCATGTATCGCACTAACAACGCCATTCCTTTCACTTACACAGTGGCAGAGGAAAGTGCCAATGAGAAAGTGGAAGACTTAAAACGCACCACTGACAAGCTTGAGCCTATTGTTTCAGAGCTTGAGATTTTCAAACGCACACCGATGGTAGTCAGCCCAAACGGGACTAAGTTCCGTCTGCTAGTTGATAACAACGGTAATCTATCAACCGTTTCAAACATTCCTAAACGTGTCGCTGTTTTTGGTAACTCAATCGCAAGCCATGGATGGCTCAAGGGCATTGGTATGGCTGCCAGTTCGAAGGACAAGGACTATTTCACTCTTATTAGAAAATACATCCAGTCCAAGAATCCAGACGCCGTCGTAGAACGCGGTAACGGTGCATCGTGGGAATCAGAGCCAAACACTCGCCGTCAAACGTTCGAAAGCAAAATGATGTTAACGTTGAAACCAGACACAGATATCGTTATTTTGCAGTTCGGGGACAACCTAAACAACGACGAAAAAAGAAGAAACCTTGAAACAGATATCCCAAACCTTATCAGTTGGATTCGCAATGCTTCACCTAAAGCACTTATCTATTGGGTGGGTGTGTACTATGCTTCACAAGACTTTGTTGACCGATTGAAGCGTATCTGTGCTCCTCTTGATGTTACTTTTGTAGACATCTACAAGTTTTCTAAAGACCCTAAATATAAGTCTCATGTTGGGGCTATCATTGACTTGCCAGACGGTACTAAGTACACAGTTACCGATCCCGGAGTTGCTAGCCACCCCGGCGATTTAGGACATCAAGCTATTGCGGACGAAATTATTAAGAATTTCTTGTTTTAAAAAAATGGGGGTTAAATAATATGTCAAGGAGTGTTAAATGCACAGTAAACCAGACGGCATCTTCGGCGTGTTCGACGTAGTCAGAGACTTCTATGCACACGGCATTGATGAGCATTTATGGGTATTTCTGCTAATGATTATCATTCTCAGTGATATTATCATCGGAGTGGCCAGAGCTTGGGCCTTCCATGAATTTTCAAGCTCAAAATTTAGAAAAGGGCTAGTCGGTCATATTGCCATGTTTACGTTTGTGGCAATCTTCTACCCGTTCGCAGTCTTCATGAATTTAGGTAGTGTAATTGATACATTTATCTTTGCAATGATAGCAGCTTACGGCTCTAGCATTTTGGCTAGTCTATCAGCTTTAGGGGTGGAAATCCCTTATATTGACAAGTACGTTAAGAGAAATATCGACAAAGAAAAGTTTTTTCTTAACTCGGAAGAAGAAAAGGAGAATACAAAAAATGATTAACTTTAAACTACGTTTGCAAAACAAAACTACTCTTGTAGCTCTTATCTCAGCAGTATTTCTTATGTTGCAACAGTTTGGGCTTACAATTCCTAGCAATATCCAAGAGGGTGTAAATACCCTCGTTGTGATCTTGGTTATCCTCGGAATTGTTACCGACCCAACAACTAAGGGAGTAGCTGACAGCGAACAAGCTTTAAACTACCACGCACCTCGTGAGGACTAGCTTATGGCTAGACTCATGACTTCCATCAACCAAATTAAAGGGGGTGATGTCCTAAAATCTGGGGACACCACTTCCGTTTTTGGTTTCGAAATTCTAGGGTACGATGGAAAACGCATGGAACTGTCCGGCACTGGTAAGCTAACACTTTCCAACGACGAAACCGTGGCACTATACCAAGACATCACTGTTGAAAACGGGGCATTCTCGTTCTCAATGGGTAAGGCAGTAGCTACTGGTACTTACTACCTCGAAATTAAGCTGGATGGGCATATCTTCCCATCTAACAATTTCAAAGTGAAAGTGAAAAACTCGCTAAATGCGGACAGCGCTATTCCATCAGACAAGAGCCCTAAACTGAAACTGCTAGCTGATGAATTGCGAGAATCTGGGCTAATCACCGGTAGTGGTGGTGAAGTTACTGAAGACCTCGTTAATATCTACAATCTAGCTAAAATCTAAGAAAGGAAACATAAATGAGTAAATTACATGATTTCGCCCAAGCAGTCGGAGCGGACATCAAGGAAATCAAGGCATCTATCGCTAGCAAGACCGTTGGTGTCAGCGAGGAACGCTTGACGCAAGCCATTACGCAAGCGAAATCCGACATTATCGGTGGAGCTCCTGAAGAGCTTGACACACTCAAGGAAATCGCTGATAAAATCAACGCAGCGGGTGGTAACACTGACAGCGGTATCATCTCTAAAATGACTGAATTGGGTGCTCGTATCGACACTATTGAGCAAGAAGACATTGTAAGCGTGTATAATGCAGCGAAAGCGTGAGCGCTATGAGTAAGTTCACAGAATTTGCTCAAGCGGTGGGGGCGGACATCAAGGAGATTAAAGACAAGCAATCTTCATCGTTGACTATCAACCAAGCCTATGGATTATTTCCAACGTATAATAACTTTTTTCTACAAGTTTTAGAACAAAATAAATTTGCGGAAGATCCACTTGTAACAAAATCTCAATTACCTACAAGTGAAATTGACGCTTTAAAACAGAAGGTCGAAGAGTTGGAAAAAACTATCTTGGAGATTAAACAATCTATTCAAAAATAAGAAAGGAGCATTCCAAATGAGTGTTCAACAATCTATCGTTACAGGTTTTACTAGCCGCCGAGGGCTAGTAACATATTCAATGTTTGGTTCTCGCAATGGTTCAGACGGCACTGGAGACTGCTCTGGGATCATGTCTCAAGTTTTGAAAGAAGCAGGTATTGGCATTCAAGGGCTACCATCAACAGTAACGCTTGGTCAGCAGCTATCAAATAACGGTTTCTATCGTGTTTGCCGTAACGAATCATGGGACGCTTTGCCAGGCGATATTGTTTTGATGTCTTGGGGTGCTGACATGTCAAGCTCTGGTGGAGCCGGTGGACATGTCGGTGTCATGATTGACGATACCTACTTCATTAGTTGCGACTATTCAACACAAGGAGCGCCAGGGCAAGCTATTAACACTTATCCTTGGAATGACTACTATGGATGGAATCAACCAGCGTATATCGAAGTTTGGCGCTATTCTGACGCAGCGCCACAGACGACCAATCGAGCTAATACGGTAGTAGTGCCACAGTCCAAGGCTTACTACGAAGCCAATGAGGTCAAATACGTTAACGGCATTTGGCAAATCAAATGTGACTATTTGGCTCCGGTTGGTTTTGACTGGACAGAAAACGGCATCCCGGTTTCAATGGTTAACTGGGTAGATGCCGACGGGCACGACTTGTCAGACGGTGCAGACCAAGATTTCAAAGCTGGCATGTTCTTTAGCTTCGCTGGTGATGAAGCTAACATCACTGACATGCAAGATGGCGGCTACTACGGTGGGTATTATTACCGACATTTCGAGTTTGGCCAATTTGGTACGGTTTGGCTCTCATGTTGGGATAAGGATGATCTCGTTAACTACTACGAATAACTAAACCAGACCACGAAAACTAAAAAACGAAAAGGAGTATATCACCTCCCCTCACGCCACAATAGGGACATCATGGTGGTAGTGGTCGAAGCCTCAGCGTTGTGCTGGGGCTTTTTTATTTGGTATAATATATCTAGGAAAGTGCCAGTAACTCTACGGGGTCTGGTGCGTTTTTTTATTTTTTGTGTTATAATGAATATCCATCATAGGCAAAGAGCTACGAGGTTGACTCATAGCTCTTTTTTATATTTGCTATTCTCTACGATAAGTGCTACGATAGTTATCGGAATACTTTGGCGTCTTTCGATGAAAATTCTCGAACTGCCCCCGGCTTTTAGTCGGGTTTTTTATTTTGCAAAAAAATAAAAACATTTTTGATAAAAGCGTTGACAATATATAGTACATGTACTATAATATATATAGAAAGTAAGAGAGGGAGACAAAAAAGAAGTCTCAAGGTAAAGAAAAATGGCATTAACTCAAGAACAAATTAACAAACTCGTCAATGAATACAAGAAATTTTACGACGGCGACGAAGAAGTCACCGAAGAAAAAGTCCTTAACGACTTGCAAGAGTACGTGAAAGACTTTACAGAATACGAAGATTTCGAAGACGTTCCTTTTGAAGAATTAATCGACTTCATAGGGTAATCAAAAGAGGTAGCACAATGGACGCACAATCAAAAGCAATCAAGAAATGGAATGAGAATAATCGAGAACATCGCAATTATTTGTCCAAGCGCTCATCAGCACGTAGTTTCATCAGAAAACACGCTACGATGGATGATTTGAACGAATTAGAAGAACTTATCAAAGAGAAGAAAGAGGTATCTAAAATGATTACTGAAAAACAATTACAAAAAGCATTGGAAGATAACTTTGAAAACTTCAAGGACGATATGACTTTTGAAGAATATGCGGACATGCTTGATTTTTGGGTAGATAAAGACGGAGACATCCTTGTCGAAGAGCGTGGGATGGAGCCAGTTGATGGCGTTAAAAAGGTCGGGCACGTCGATAACGGAGAGGTGTATGTTTATTAACTCGATTATGTCAACCTTTTTAAAAGACTAGGGTTATCCTAGCCTTTTTGTGTCTCATAGATATAACATTAGACATTTAACTCAAATAGAGGTACACTATAGATGTACTTTTGGACGATTACGTGCAGAATGTTTTTGTTTTTTTCTATTGTCGCTTGGTAGCCTTTGCTGCCAAGTCTTTTTTATGCCAAAATCAAGAATTTTAGTATCCTTGATTGAAATGCTGGTCGTGCTTCTCATTATCAGTATTCTCCTTTTGCTCTTTGT